>Ga0180217_1000439_pt1 | contig 69462 bp, 25 predicted proteins | sample eDN3rd37CBELigOP_FD_128521 | JGI IMG/M metagenome (GOLD analysis project Ga0180217, IMG submission 128521) | Enriched Organic Plus compost microbial communities from Emeryville, California, USA - eDNA 3rd pass 37_C BE-Lig OP (version 2) (version 2) ...
AGGGGGGGGGGGGGGGGGGGGGGGGGGGACGGAATACGCAAGGAGGGGCGAAAAGGACAGAGGAAAGCATAAGGTTTGAGGGCGATTTTGGGTCGATCGCGGAGATGTCGGGCATTGGGGTCCTAGTGATTCGATGGAGAATGCAGTGAATTCTCGATATAATATGGCTAGACCAACCGCTATCTGCAGCTAAATAACCAAAAACGCCTCACAAAATCATCGAGTGAACGACTGTGCCCAGGCTCCTTCGCTTTTCACCTGCCCCGCAGCCACCCCGTGAACATGTGTTTGCTTAATGGGACTCAATTGAATGCTCTGTCCGAGTATCAAATACTCATGCATTATGACTCACTTTCTCCCTGTAATTCTAGAGAAAAACCCCGCAGACATGTCCTACTTCCGTGCCGCAGGTCTCAACTATTTGCAATACCTCACGAAGTACGTGCCCTTTTGAGAGCCTATACCCGTAGCTGCTGCTTATGATGCCGTGTTGGACTCAGATCTACTCGCGAAGCGTGAATGATGTGTCCCGTCCCGTGGGAAACCTCCCATATTGCGTACGAAACTCGCTCAAACAAAGCGGCCAAGAGGTTTCAAGAGCTCGTTTGCTTCGTGAGTCCGCCAACGAAGTCCTCGCCGACGTTTATGTCAATCCGCCTCACCGCTCTGGCTTGTTTCCCGTTACTCTCCCATGTTAACTCACACTCAACCACCCTCCCACTCGACCAATCTAGGTGCACTACCCTCGCACGATCGGTTGTCAAGGAAGCCGTCAAGCCCAAGTACCAGGCTCGTGAGCAGTACCACTTCATCAAGACCACATTCACACCTGGCCAGAAGCCCGAGAAGGTTGTCTACTCCAATGTCGTTAAGGGTGGTGTTCAGGTATAAGGTGGTTGTTCGTGAACTGGCTCGTTAGACGAAGAGACCAGCTTGTGCAAGACTGCTGCCAGTCTACTTACCCACGCGAATGGCAGCTGAATCACAGCAATGTCCATCGGAAGGACAAGCGTTTGGTTAAGCCATCAAGGTTGTGCCACGCCTAGTGAAGGAGAAGCGGTGACATACCTGTTTCGCCCTGTTTTAATGTGAACCATTCATCGAGTCTCGTGTTCGTTGGGACGATGATGGATGGGACAACCCTTTGTATGGATGTTGGGACCACATAGCCGCGTACACATATGTTACCCGTCTCGCCCAGCCAGCAGGTCCCAGGCCTTGGCGCGGCATCTCGACGCGGTCAGATCACATCAACACTATGTTTGATGGAGGGCCGCAACGACGAAGAGCACGGCTGAGGTCACGAGAGATAGGATATATAAGAATACAACATTTGTTATATTTACATTGGAGCGGTTAGCATCTGAAGTGTTGTAACCGGCCATAGCGTGGCAAACTGCGGTGAGTTCACCACAGCATGGCCGTCAAACCCACTCTCCGGTCAGCCGACAACCGTTCAAACTGGAAATTTAAGTGAAACTCCACATTGGTTAGGATTCTGAAATGCAGTGTTGCGCACAACAGGACGGCATTCTAATTGCATCACTAAGTAGAACACATGTATTTGTACCTGAAACACTGCCTGTGTCCTGGTTTGACCTCGCTGAATTCGTCGAAAAGCGCGATGGACTTCCGCTTGGTAGCTTTGGCTTAAGTTGCGGGAACCGAGTTTGGTCGTTTTCCGGGGAAGCCGCAGAGCTTGTTCCCTCCGAAGCCCATCATGTCTATGTGAGACTCGAGCTTAAGGGCGGTAAGGGTGGTTTCGGTGCGAACTTGCGATCAGGAAAGGTCAAAGTCGGCACGAAACGAATCACTGATACGTCGTCCTGTCGCGACCTGGACGGACGAAGGCTAAGACATGTCCAGGCCGAACAGGAGTTACGGTCATGGATCCAGCGTCAAGAGGAGGCGAAGGACACACCAGATAACGACCCCAGCATCATTAATGAGAAGTTCCGCCGCATCAAAGAGGGCAAGCCGATCCAGCTGTGCAAATTTGGAGCGGAGTGCACGCACAAGGACACGTGCAAGTACATCCACCCCAATCCACCGGGTCAAAGTGCCCACAAGGCGATTGGAAAGAAGACAGAGAGTCTGCTTGCCGAGGGACTTGCGGCGGACACGACGTCTGCGGATTATGAAGACATTGGATCAGCTTCGAGTGATGTTGTTGCTTCGGCGATTCGCCAAGGTATTCAATTTGCAACCGCGAACGCTGCGGCAGCTGCTGCTGCTGCGGCTGTGACATCGGGCCCCACTATGCCCGCTGTGATACAGATCCCGAGTTTGGTCGGTGCTGCCGCTGCTGGTGCCGGAAATAAGACTCCGAAGGCCTCTGCTGCTTCGTTGCTACTCAGTGGTCTGGACGGATTGGACGACGACGAAGATGATGAAGACGATGAGGACACGGAGGAGAAAAAGCATAAGTATGATGCAGATACAAAGAGCGCGACAACAAGCAAGGCCAAGAAGGTGAAGAAGGGTCTCGGTGTCCGGGCGACTAAGGATGAGGAGGGATTTGATTCGGGGAAGCAATCCGTCAAGCGCACGAAACCATTGGTTAAGAAACCTAAAGACTCGCTTGGTAGTGGTCTCGGCGCCACTGTAAATGTTTCAGCGAAGGCAAAATTGCATATGGCTACATTTAAGTGGTCAGAGGAGGCATCAACTGAGAATGGCTCGTGTTCAAGCCCCCCCTCTACTTCAAATTCAAGTTCAAATTCAAGTTCAAGTTCAAGTTCAAGTTCAAGTTCAAGTTCAAGTTCAAGCTCAAATTCAAGCTCAGGGGAGAACTCCGCTGCGGCGTCTCAATCCTCCTATGCATCCCACACCAGCATGAGCACCTCGGGCCCCGGGGATACATCAACCGAAGACGCAGGCTCTTTGTCGCCGCTGTACTCTGAAATCCTGTCATGCAGCGAGACCGATCTCGAGCGCTACAGTCCAGATGAAATCAAGCAAGTGTTGGTGCACTACGGATTGAAGAGCGGAGGCACACCCGCCGAGCGAATTGAGCGGCTCCAGTGTCTTCGGAGTGTCAAGGGCGATGTTTCGAAGGTGCCTCGGAAGTATCTCCTTCGGGTTGCATAACTAGCAACCCTACGCGTCAATAAATGTTGATTATGTATGTATATGTCGCGTGTATATCATCGTTGTGTGCTCCGTTCCGCTCCGTTCCGGCGCCTTTTCGTCCCCAGCGCTCCCGTTGCGGCGAAACCCGCAGCGAAACCCGCCCCGACACACCTGGGAAAATTTTCAAACCCAAACGGTTACTCCACGCGCCAGTGTAATCGGGGAAAGATTGGGGGTTGATATCTTGCGTGCGGGGTAGTGTGGTGCTGTGTACACGGGTTGGAATGGCTCCCACTGCATCATAATACCTAATGAATATATTTACTTCACACTAAACACCGATCTTCAAGTCAAAAACATGTCCAAACTAGAGATATTTAGACTCCCAACAAGTGCCGCACACCCATTTACGTCGCTTTGCGAGCCATACCACCCTGCCTATAGACTGCAAAGCTGTTAACCGCGTGAAGTAGTGGTCGCACACAAGACCCTCGGCCTGATATGGCGCTGGAAGCTATGGCGGCGCGAGACGCAACCCCCTCGCACAAGACCGCAAGGTCACTCAACAGTCAATATTCGTATGATATGCGTGGGCGGGGACACAGGCATGGGCATGAACAAGGAGAGGTTGTGCTGGAGATACCCTCGGACGATGCCCTGCTGCCCGAATACCCTGCCAGCTTCGACGGTACAGCCAACTTATGGACCTCCGCCATTAGTCTCGTGCTGGCTTCTGTCGGTGCGGGCTTCCTTGGATACCCGTTCGCTTTTCACTGTTCCGGAATCGTAGTTGGTGTTGCCCTCATCGTGGTATTCACATGTATCACTGTGTACTTCCAACTCGTACTCGTTCGAGCGGTGGAGCGATATGCACCTCGCATGCGTGTGGGGTCATACGAGGAACTCATGAGAGTGGCCCTGGGCAAGTGGGCGTACCATATCGCCGATGCATCTGTCATCGCAACTTCGCTGGGAATCATCGTCAACTTCTTCAGTATCATCTGCGACATCGTCATTCCAGTAACTGACCATTTCGCACATGATTACGAGTTCCTACGGAGCCGCTGGTTTGTTATGCTGGCATTTGTCGTGTTAGTCGCTCTACCTATCACGCTTTGTCAGACCCTGAAAAGCCTCCTTGTGGTGAACATTTTGGGTCTCATTACGGCTGTTTCTGCTGCAGCGCTGCTATGGGTCAAGAGTTTCGTGACGCTTATCTCAGACGACTGGAAAGTTCAAACGAATGTGAACTCTTACTGGAGCTCGACATATGGAGGAGTTGGTGTCGTAATATCAATGCCTGCGTACCTGTTCGCCCTCACATGTGTATTGCAGATTGTCCCAACGTTTGCAGACCTGCAAACCGAACACCGAAGCCAGTTCCCCAAAGTCATCAAGGCGAGTGCATTCTCAGCTATGCTCTTCTATATGTTTACTGGTATCCTGTCTTACTTGTGTACCGGTGCCCTTGCTGTCCGCAGTAACGTGCTGGTGTCCTTTCCCAACTCTGATGTTCTCGTGGCCTTCGCTCGTGTTACGATGGCGGTACATATTGCTCTGGCGTGTCCCATTGTGCTCTACCCTCTACGATGCACTATTGCCGGAATCATATACGACAATTGGCGACGCCTTGCTGAGCCCGAACTCGAGGAGGTAACTGAGTCCGTTTCTTATGCATCGACAATGCGAGCACTCGAGCTATCTGTCCAAAAGTCGATTTCAAAGGCTATCAGAATCCCCCAACCCAGCTATATGGGGAGCCCAACCCAAAGCAAAGTCACACCTGTACAATCTCACCAAAGCAACGATCCATCCAATGTCACAGGTACACCAATGACTAAGCGACGCTGCTCTGTGGTCCACATTGAAGACCCAAATCTCGCAGGATTAATTCAAAGCCAAACTCAATCCGAACATGCTCCAAGTGCTGTCGGTCAAGACCCCTCACTCGCCCCAATCACGCAGCTAGATGGGCTCATGGCTCCAAACCCAACGATTCTCAATATTGATATCCCCAGAGCGTTGAGGAGTCCAGGTAGCGCTGGCCCACATCGAACTCCTGTAGCAGCTGATAGACTTTTCAGCTTCGGAAGAGACGCGGCCCGAGGGCCAGTTCGCATTATTGTAGCCCCTTCGCCAATGAACCGGCAGCAACCTCGACGTGATGGTTTTACCCCAGTCTCACGCCAAGTCCACCACCCTTGGCCATCGCCTAGAACGTCTTTGCGTCCGTTCCTCTTGTCGCCTGCTGCATCCTATCGGGCCTTCGGTCAAGGTGCCACCAAAGTGTCGCGAACTCCGCAAGGCAATCGTCGGAAAGAGCCATGGTGGAGTTCGAATCGTGTGGTTCAGGAATGGGAGAACAAGGAGGAAAGAAAAGCCCAGTTACCTGACGCATTCGCGTCAGCTCTGTCACCTCGTTCTCCGCGAATTACTGGTCTGACCCGCTTTCTCTCTCAACAACAGCAGCAGGGAAGACCAAGCTTCATGACATCGCCGCGGTATTTGGATGTAAACGATGCGAATGACAATTTCCTACGCAGCTTCCGTTCTCCTCGATCGACACGTTCCTTACAATTTCAGGAGCGCGTCGCCCCCCTCGAATCGATTCAAGAAGCGATGGAAGAAGCAAACGATGCGAATGTGCCCGGCTCAGCTGCAGCCGGAGAGGATAGCAAAGATGCTAATTCAGAGCCAAGCAGAGTGCATGTCAGTGGGGACAAGGAACTGGCATCGCATCAATCAGCTTTCAAGGCGGATTGTGAAACCAGAATTGCGGACACGGGCCACGCTGAAGACGCAATGGAAGCAAAGGATGAAAGTGAAGATGAGGACGAAGACGATGACGATGACTCTAGTTTGGAAGACTTGGACGAACGCGCCAGAAGAGCGGTCAGACGGTATGATCGACATAGCATGAACTCGCTTGAATTTCCTTATCCCACTGTTGGTGCCGAACTAATACCAGTGTCGAGTCCAAGCAACAGCTTTGACAAGAGAGTCATGAAAAATGGAGATGCATTGTCGGTTATGCAGGACAAGCTCCAATTATCCGAAACTCAAAGTACTACGTGTACTCGGGATGGGGTTGACCAAAGTGGCACCGGTAGTAGTCGAGATGCAGACACCTACTCAGCTACGACGCTGTCAAGAACTGTGTCCTACGCTGAAGTAAACGATGGATATGACTTACTGTCCATGTTAACGACGCCGATGAAGATATCACTCTGTACTATGTCGTTGGAGCAGCCAGGTTCAACCGAGCAGAAGGATGTGATTCAGGGCGATCACCATGACGTAGCGACACCGAACATCGTTCAAGAACACAAGTTTGATTCTGTCACAAGGACTCCGGTAAGAATATCCCCATCGCCTCAGCGGACTGCCATCATGATCTCAAGCCCATTTGAAGCCAGTCCAGCGTGCGTCCCTCCAAGGGAGAGCCCGCAAAAGCCATCGGTTTTCCAAACTCCGCAACGCAGATTTGTAGCGTTTCCGACTATGTCCCCTTCACCAATCGAACTGCGTTGTCCAGATAGTAGAGTGGGCAGACTCGAGTATGTCTCTCCATGCGTGCCGATACTTATGGGATCACCTGTTGTTGAAGGACAGAACCGATCCGAGTCCAAGACCACTGGAAGATTGGATTCTTTCCAAACTACGGAGCGCAAAATGCCATGCTCTTTCCAGGTAGAGTACGAAATCGAAATGAGTAGACGAGACGAGGCCAAGGAACTCTTTGAGTCAGAGATGCAGATCGCAAGGACAAGAGCATACCATAAGGCTTGTAGGTCAGCCAAGCGAACTCAAGCTACTCCCCTGCGAATGGCGTCGACAATCAGCTCGTCACCTCCTCAAACGAGTCCGGATCCGCAGCAGGCGGCTCGTGACGGAAATGAGAGTCAGCAGAATGGCGGTACTCATGAAGGCCCGGAAAAAGCCCAAGCAACTGAATCTTCTCCGGAATTCACCATTCTTGTGACATGTGAAGGGGATGAGGCGCTGCGAGACCTAACGAGTGGAGCACTGCAAACTGGCGACGGAGAACTCCAACCTGAGGATGCTCAAGGTCAGCAAGAGCCAGTCCCAATGACGGCCACGATCCGAGAAAATGAGCAGAGATGTGGAATAGTGACGTCGCAGCTGCAGCTCCCTCATACTTTGACAATGGATATGCCACTCTCTCCTAAGTCCTCTCGGACGTCGGAATCGTCAGCCAAATCACTGACGCCGAGAACTCCTCGGACGCCACGCACGCCACGCACGCCACGCACGCCACGTACACCTCGACAAACACGGCCTATTTCACCTGCGACTAGACGCTTCAGGGAACGCGCGTTTCCCCCGCTTGACTTAACAGCGCCTCCACCGTACACAGCCCTGACAACGAACGCCCTTCTTATTTGCTCAGTGATTTTAACTGCCCTTTTTGCATCAACCATGTCTTTTATCTCTAATGTGTTTTTAAGCGTAACAATACCGATCCTACTGATTGCATTCCCTGGGTTACTCGAATTTGCAATGTTGCATGTTTCGGACAAAGACGTTCGGAGGTACCCCACTCATGAAGCACGAAGAGGCGGCATTCCAATCGAAGCACCTGCAAATGCTGCCGAGAGACCTACTGAGCAACCAGCTGACGACGCGAGTGTGGTGGTGATGACAGATCGAGTTACGGGGCAGGCCATCCCACGCTCTCCTTTACGTACAGGAATGCCAATGTTGCCACCTCGTCCGATCACTATCCACATTTCGAATTCAACAATGAGCGACGCCACGCACGGTGATGTCCACAGTGAGTGCATATCTCCATCCCTGGCTCTGACCTTCCGATCGCAAACTCAACAGCAAGATAGACAGCCTGGCACGACCAGGGGCACTTACCCCGTCAGAGATACCATATTGGGAATGCTTGGAATTGGAGACAATGGCCCAGTAATAGCAGCACCCCATGCGGAAAACCCTGAGGGTGCTGATGCTGGCGATGGATTAAAGCTTGACCAAGTACCGGGTCATGCAGAGGCCTCCACTCCAAGCTGCAGCACCGGTGAAGTTCAATCCCCCAGCAACTCCAGTGCTAGCAACAGCACTGCTATAAGGCGAATGCCCCCACCTCCCATGCTACCAGGGCAGCGCCGGCAGAGTTGGCAGGCATGGATCTTTCCTCAGGAGGTGTCCCAACCATCCGGAAATGTTGCAGAAACCCAGACTGTTGCGGCTCCTGCAGCGGGAGCAGAAGTTGAAAGCTTGCATGAGCATGAATTTGGCTATGACCGAGATGGATTTAACTCGGCGTTCTATCCAGACTCTCCGGAGCAGCCCTCCATGCAATTACAATTGGAGTTCCATGGCGCAGTTGCGAGTTGGGATCCTGACGAGGGTTCATTGGGCCATTTGATTGTATTTACACGTAACAGTGCAGGAGTTTGTAGATTATTGATTATATTGATTTGTGCCGCACTGATGGCATGTCTGAGTCTGGGCGTTTCGATCTACCAGGCGTATTTCATGTCCTAGCCTAACCTATACCCAGGCCGGTGTCGTCCAGTTTGAATTCGAATTTTCCGTCTGGAACATAAACTGAAGCCACGCGTCTCTCCCGGGCTGTAGGTGCTTTCGGGGATACTATGACATTTTATGGGGCTGAGTAGCCGTGTCATGCATTGAGAGCCCTCGCCGTGCTGTTTTTCAAGTCGCGTCAGGTAGATCTTGCCGAGATCCTACAAAACGTCGGAGTTTGCACAGAAACTATATTCAAGTTGTATTTCGCGCGTCACAAGGTGTATTGAATTGCAGGTGTATGCATCGCACCTGTAGTGTTGAGTAGAATAGAATGCAACGGTCTGCGACCCTTGCTGCCCGCATGCGGCTCGCACTCGAAGACACAAAACTCCAGCAAATCGTGACGGAATGGATGATGAAGCAACACTGGGAAGACATTGTGTTGACGCTTGAAGTAAGCTTTGCAAAGCATACTCAGAAACAGGCCGAAATTGCCGAACTGCGACGAAAGCTTAACGAAACTAATGAACTCGAGCATGGCATCCAGTCAGGTGTCATCACCGAACCCATCATCGACTATGATTCCTTCTTGCGGTACACGTGCCCCAGTAGCATCAACGACGGAATGAATAATGTTGGAGGCGCAACTCCCACCACCTACCACCAGCAACAACACCAGCAGCAGCAGCAGGCTTTATGGTTAGACACACAGCCATGGACAAAACCCGCCCACGCGCCAGATGCGAACATTCAGCAGCAGCCCTGGTATGAGAATAGTGAGAGTTATGTCTCGAGGCAACATAACCTCAGTGCAAACATGTCGTGGACGGGTGATGAAAATGCAGTTGAAAGGTATGGAGCAAGCAAATATCCCAAACAGAGGGGGTTGTATTCGGGGACTTGTGTGGCTTCAGGTACGGCTGTGGGATCTGGATTCAGTTTTCTCGGAATGAGCATGAGTCCGAGTTCTGGTTCAGCGCCTGGATTCGGATCCAAGTCAGGCTGTGGTGGAGGAATCAGCACAAGCTCTCAACTCGATACATACAGTGGTGCGTATGTGGGATCCCCCTCGCCTGCTGAATTAGTACCCATGATCGCGAATCAGTTCACGAATACGTGCGCTTCCATGGTGATACACGCGGAACGAGCTAAAATTGTCCAGCGGCTGCATGACCTCGGCGCTTGGACTCAGTCCACTACTCCAGGGGTCACGGTCGAAGGCTTGCATGCTCAAGGAACGATGGATGGTCCCCGTATCGAGGCGATCACATCGAAGCCGATCACTGGCGCTATCATCGAATCGACTTATGCAGCCCCTGATCAAGCTCAACATGAGCTATTCTTTGAATTCCGGGTCGATATGATGATCCTGCTCGACCGGTATTTGGAGCTAGCGGACTGGTTTTTGAAGACAGAAAGAGTCATCGTTGATGCCATCGTCACTAGGACAGTGATTGACCTATTGAGCTCAGAGCCTTTCAGAGAATTTCGACGCCCATTCGAGCCCAGGCTCACGGAACTTCTAGCTACTAGCCAGATAAAGGCTCAGGTGTTCTACAAAACTCACCCACTGCCCCCAAAGACATCCTGGAGTTCCGGGCCATTCAATGGTGAGACAATCGTGGAACATCCAAATGCCCTGGTCGAGTCAACTCGTGGATGCCTTTACTACGGACCCATCCGGGTGCTAGCACGCGTGATTGCCGTAGGACCTATAATTTCGTACGTCACTTACTCAACTCCCGGAGCTGGTATCGCGCCGCCAAACCTTTGCTTCTTACCAAAGGAAGTTATCTCCGCTTCTCGAGGGGCATGCACATTCATGTCAAACTTGTTGCAGTTCGTTTGGGTAGAAATTCAAACGAATTTGTGCCCGCCTCAGGTTACGAGTGACAGCACATCAGCAAATGTAAACACCAACGGAGAAAGGGCCTCGCGGCCGCGCCAGGTGTGGTTAGCGCTGTCGGATGGGACAGCAGGAGCTGGGACGGTCAAGTTAGGAGATCTCTTAGATGTGGCTGGACTAGAATGTCTAGGTCCTCCAGACTTCGCATGCGATGTCATGTTTGCCAAGACGAAGGACAACCGCAAGAATCCATTGTTTCTCTCCCCTGAGGACGTCAGTCAGTTCTTCCCAACAATCTTGAGTGAGAACGTGGATCCTCGCTATGCTATGGCGCAGGCTAACGAAGATGATCAAGATGCCGTCGCTCTCGAGGGATACGATGAGATCGACCCTAACTATGAGTTTCTGCCACGGATCGCTGAGTTAGCCTTGTCATCTGTGTGGATCGACGTAGCATCGGTTACTCATACGTGTGAAGAGTCGCTAGACATTCAGCGGGACTGCTTCGATCTTGATGCGAACGAATTCAGGTCCTTACCTCCGAGTATGAATCATGAATACGATTGGTGCAGTGTCGATCCTGACGCTGATCCTGTGTCAGCATCTCTGCCTTTTAGAGGAATGCACTCAGATGACGTATTGTTCGAGAGTAGAGTCTGGACGGAGACACTCGCGATTGTCCATGACTTTGGTCTTCCTGTATTATCGTTAAGTGGTGATAGCATGATATACAATGGGCTCGAGAAACTTCGTCTTGTGCTCTTGTTAGCTCTGACATCGGCTCAGTCAGGCCTTCTGGCAGCACATACGAGAGGCGCATTACGAACTTCGGCGCTAGAAAAGCAAATTGCACGCATGGTCGCATCTGGTTCAGGCTCAGATTCAATCGAAACAGACCTTCCCGATGAGGAAGCGGAGGCCGCAAACATCGCTCCACTATGTGTAGGTATTCTGAACGAATGGAGTGACCCCATCGTCACTCGTCTCATCGATTATGCAGCAAGCCTACATCCTCGACTGCTTCATTTAAGTTCTGGTGTCGCTCCAACAGTCACAAAGTATTCCGAGTTGATTGTGGGGAAAACGCCTGCTGAAACGCGCAGATCAACCAATGCAACTTCTGCATCTACACGGAAGAAGGTTCTTACACCCAGGCCTGTAGACACTGACCCAAGTGGAGAGAGGTCCACGTCAGCCCAGTCGCTGGTTCAGCTGCTAGTGCGCAAATCCTGCTGGGGCGGAATCGGTGCTGGCATTTTGGCTCATCTAAATGAATTCAGGTTTGAGAATGACCTCAACGCTGCCTTTCACCGGTCTGCAGAAGACCAACGCCACGGGTTGAGCGAACAAGGACTGGGAGTGGTGGCTACACGGATCGCCACAGTTGTGGGGCGTTGGCAACAGTCGGCTGCTTTACGAGCCTCTGCTCGCACCCTAGCTCAGAATCCTCGGGGAGGAACTGGAGTAGGTTCTACTCCCAACTCACTAGCCCATTCGCTCTACGTCCTGGACGGCGTTGCACTATGGACTCCACTTACGCCACTCGATCCAGCTCGCGATGGGCCACTAGTGAGAGCTGCAACATGGCATCAACGACAGAAAGTGCGAGAAGTGATCCGGAAAGCGAAACAAGCCAGGATCGACGACAATCACATTGAGACAGCCAATCAGGCTAATCAGGCTGACCTAGAGGTGTCAGGGCTGGATGAAACACTTAAAGCTCAATTCGGAACCGTGGAAAATTCGATCGCACAAGTACTGCTTGCAGAGTGGCCGCATATTCCTAACCTATCGAGTATTGTGGGTCATTCAACCATCCAGCTTAACGCTGCAACACTCGCAACGAGAGTGAGGATCCTTAGAGAGCTGGATGTAGCTGTGTTCGTGTCATCAGGATGGATTGACAACTCATTGCCGAATCCCAATGGCAACGCTCAGTCGAATGGGTCATCATTTGCTTCGAATCCTGGCACTGGTAGCATCCTCGATTTGGACCAGGAGGAGATAAAGAGACGTGAGGCTAGAATTCTCTCTCGGCTCGCTGCCTCTCGGCGATTAACCATGCGTCTGTCCAGCGAAGCCAAGGCGTTTATCCAAAAGTATTCGCTAGTTGTACGCGCAAAAATGGGGGCGTATGCTTACACAGAAGCTGATTTCGATTCGTTCTCGTCCGATCATGGTGCAAAGCTCGACGAAACCTCAGTCACTACCGGAAGATACGTTTCCTTTGAGCCTCCACGGCTTGAATATCTTGTGCGCACACTAACCAAGCTCACTGTGAGTCACGCTCGACTACAGCTTCGATCAGAGGCAAGAATTGAAGACGCTGTCGTTGCGGTTATGCTTTGGGAGGAATCGCATGCTGCCATCATTCGTTACGAGAGAGACGGTTTTGACCTAATTAAGGCTATTCAGCAGTCCAAACGTACCAGTTCCGCCACAAGTACGAATGCATCCGCGAAGAAAAGTCCGTATGTGCTACTCCCGCGGAGTGCCATTCCGCGGACCCAGACTTTGTCGTTTAGGTGTCAGGAACATGACCGGTGGAACATATGCTCCAATGAGGACTTTATTGCAGCACAGGGACTGCGTATTAATGATATCCTCCAGCAGTCTCGCGAAAGATATCGCAACGCAACCCGAGATCATACGCCTGGCAGTACCATCGCTCCCGCGACACAATTCAAGTTATTCTATCACCAATGCCTAAAGTTGTTCCAGGAGTGCGGGCTGAGTTAAGAATCACATGCTCTTTCGCTAATCCTTATTGACCCTGTGACAGAACTGATCAGGGCCAACAATAGAGTTTTGTCTCAGTTTAAGCACATGACCAGTCCAACCAATTCAGTGTCATTTTAATTCACGACCCTCGTTGGGTGTCGGTCTCCTAAAAATACAACGGCTGTGCATTGTTTCTGCTTTTCTGCGGATCAATTCAGCCTGAAATGTAATTATTGCGTCAACTGCTGCTCGGATGTAACCGCACCCAGTCGCGCTCGACCCACACCCGGTGCGAGCCGAGGCCGAAACCGACTTTGGCCAAATTGTGTCAGGCAGTGAGCCAGCGTTCTGGGTTTGAAAAAAAAACCGGGGGCGGGTGGATGGGGTTACCATCTGGAATCAGAATGATGTTCTTCAAGGATGAAGAATCGGATGATAGAGTTAGTGTATGAGTTAGAAAAATATGACATTCGATAGAAAATCTCATGTACTAATATTAAATCTCACGTTATCCCCAGTCTACTACATCTAGACACCGAGTAGTGCTGCAAACACAAGAATGAGCGTTCTTGCGATTGCCCGACTACCCGTTGTGTGCGCCGTTCTCGCGGCGCTGGTCGCCCTGCTCGCTCTCATGGGCACGCAGGTACACGCACTTGAGATTGCCGTCGATGCACAGGCACAGGTATGTAGACTCACTGTGTATTGCCATATCGAGCGCCTCAAATTCACTGGGCTGAGTCGTTCTATGCGATTTCAACTGATACTATCCCATCGTTTGCGAACTGCCACTGACGCATTTGCCCTTGCAACGTCTTTTCCCCATTTATAGCTCGAGGCGACTGCATTTGAGCAGTACATTGACCGCTTCTATCCCAGTGGGCGAACAAACGAGCACGCCCAAACAATCGAGATGATCTCTCGAGGACTGAAACGGCGCGATATCACGCTGACTTCGCTGATCCAGGTTGCAGAGACCATCATGGCGCAGGCAGCAGCCGAGAATGTTGATTCTGATGACGGTCAGCGCGGCCCAAACGGGTGCTTGATGTACAACGGTGAAGAGTGCAACGGTGAGCGCGCTGGGACCTGCATCGATCGAACGTGCCACTGCGTGGGCCAATGGACCGGCCTGCGATGCCAGAGCGACTGGAGCATCAAGCGGTTCAATCCCTACACGGGACTTTCTGAAGCTAATGAGGAGTGTGCAGGTCAGGCTGCGGACTTCATGAAGGGGTGCTAGAAGGTTGACCCGTTTGCATCAGGCAACTCGAATAAACTGTAAATAGACACATGCATTGTACTAATACAAGACAGGCATCCACGGATCTGGTGGCATATGATGCATGCAGACATCAGACTCTACATTGCTATTGTATTCTTCTAGGAGCGAGTGGTGGAGGAGATTCCCCGATTTGTTATCGGGATGATGCACGTCCTAGTGTGTGTCCACAACTGCAGAGAACTTTCTCACTTAACAATTGACGGGCATTGTTAACAAACCTTCAGATGACGTTACTCTCAGGGTGTTACAACCCGCCCAGCGTCGTCACGATCTCACAAAGGCGTATCGTTTGACTGGTCGCGAGCTACGGACACCGGCCGGTCAGCGCTACCTCCATTTGTTGTCGAGACAATGTGCTCTGCTCCAGACTGAATGTCATCGCCGCCTGGAGTGCTCGACGCGAACGACTGACGTGGGTAGATCTCGGTTGGGATATCCTGAGGGTAACGATTCAATGGATCGTCCGTGCTGGATAATCTTTTGGGGTAAGACATTTCACCGGCATCTTGGAACGGCAGGCTATAATGAGTTTGATACGCATCTTCATATCCGCTGCTTGTGCGGCGATTCTCTAATCCAAATGACAAACGTCGGTTGTCAAATTGAACATCGGCGTCGTTGTTGGGCTCAACAACGGGTGAGAACCATGGCTGCGGTAAGGAGTGACCTTGAGTTTGTGTGCGGTTGACGGTGGGATTATCTTGCACCTCAGACACATTCTCTTGTTGTGATCCCTTTTGGTCGGTCTCCTGATATTCATGAAGAGGATGCGAAAGTACAGATTGGGTTGCAAGGGACTCTATACCAGGCCTATTATCTGCGGATAGATGGGTGTGGAGACTTGGGACTGCGGGGATCTGTGGTACGTTGTCAGTAGAGACTCCTTGTGTGGCCTGATCCGCTCTCTCCATATCAGCATCATTGCGGGCTCGCCCATGCTCACGTCCCTTTCGGTAATAGTCGCTGGGATACCTTCGTGAGCGGCGACTTGATTTGTCCTTATCAGCACGGTTGTCAAAATCACTCTCATAATCGGTGGTGGCGGTATCATCTGTATCTGAGAATGAGTCCCTTTCTCGTCGATGCCTACTGGACTTCGAAGAACTTTCTCGGCTTCGGTCCCAGCTGCGGCTGCGACTCCTATGATATCGCCTGGATGTTGACTTGGTGCGTGCACCATCTCTACTTCGGCCTCGTCCTTTGTCCCTGCGCGAATACCTGGCTCGGCTTTCACTACGACTCCGACTTCTTCGAGAACTTCGTTGTGTACTAGACTTGCGAGAACTTTTGGTATCACGCCGACTCGGACTGAAGCTTCGACGCGGTGGACTGCGACTTCGGCTCTGATGCCTTCGTGAACTGCGCTTATGATCACGGTCACGGTCACGATCTCGACTGCGACTGCGACTTCTGCTACGACTACGACTGCTGCTCATACTGCGATCTCTGCCATTTCGCCGATCATTTCGCTGGAGTGGCCGCGTCTTCTCTTCGCGCTTTAGATTCACTTTCAGCACAACGATACCATCACTTTCAGTGTCGTCGTATTGGCCGAACGGGCCATCCTCTGCAATTGACTGGTGACGTTCTGTCCCAATGCGCCTCTGTGTACTTTCATAGGGTCGAACTGATTCCGTCGGCCCTGAGTCGTTCCGTGCAACTTCTGGGGCTGGTTGGATCGCGAAAGAAAGGGGAATCGGTCCGCTCACAGTTGGTTTGGAAAACTGTGCCATACCGTCGAACACTCCTATGGGTCGTTTAGCCTGGGCCGGTGAGAGATGTCGAGTTGCGAGCTGGGAATCATTCATTGATGGTGTCAACAGGCTGGCAGTGGGATCAATGTCGGGGGCACCCTCAGGGACAACTAGACGAGCTCCTGAAAAAACCGTAGACATGAGGTTGTTCTGACGATTAAGCCGGTCAGTCAAGTGCTTGAAGACATGTGCAGGGCGGAAAATCGCGTCTCGTGATCGAATGTAGGGGATCTTGATCGGTAATTTTGTGATGACCTTTAGTGCATTTGGGTTCTTGTTCGGAGGGTTACTATCCTGATGCGAAGCTCCTGAAGTAGATGACGATGTCAGAGTTCCCGTCACTTCAATTCCCTCATCATCAACTTGGGGCATAGTTCCACTTTTGTTGTTGCTAGTGTACCCTGGAGTTGCCGTCCAAAACGACGTAGTGAAGGCCGAGTTCTTTTTATCCAGCCCTAGGCTGATGAACTTGGTCGGATTTTCGAAGAGACTGCTGGGTTGCACCATTTGCAACTGAACCACAACGTTTGCATCGCAGCGTGTGTCTGTGGACTCATCGGCATCGGGACGCAATGACTTTTCAACTGTTCCAATGGGTGACGTTGGAGAGATCCTTCGAATCCATTGCCCAGGAGGACCCGATACAAGTTGTTTTTCATGAAATGCCATGAAGCTGGCATCTCGGGTTTCCATCCAGGTCGCCTCACGAGCTTTTACGGCTTTCAGTCTTATGTCAGGCGTAATAATTGAGGCTTGGTCGAGTCCATCTGACGATACATTGCTTGTGGACATTACCTCGGGCTTAATTCGTGGCATCAAACTGACAATTGGCTGTGTGATAAGTTGATCAACGATCCGATCCATACCGCCGCGCAGGGTCGATGTGACTGCCGTTGTTGCTGTAGTTTGTGCACCGGAAGACGTACTTGGGATCCCACCGACAAGTGAAGCGGTATGCTGAGTCATACCACTCACCTCATTCCTTTTGGATAAAAGCATCTGATCAGAAAATAATTGACGTTGAAGAAGCTCGTACGCATCATGCTCCGAGATCAGCTCGTCGTATAATGCGAGCAGTAGACTACTAATCTGCTCGACAGTCGCAGCAGGCGTGCCGAGGCGATCCCACTGAATGGTGTTTGCGCTACCCAGACCTTTTGTAAATCCGCTCTGCTCCAAAACTGAAGGGGTCTGATGGTGAGCGATGCCTGAGGATATGGGTGTGGTAACATTTGCTCCCGCCTGCACCATAGAGGAGGCAAGACCCATCACACCCGGTAGATGAGGCGATGATACTGATGTAGCTGAGTCAAGAGAGAGCAAAGGAGGTGGGGCGAATGGTGTGTACGAGCTCTGACTGGAGTTGCGGGTGAACACTGGCGATGCAGTGATGTCGCTCGAGGTTGTTGGCGGGCCACTGGCCGTGGAAGCCGATGTGGATGACGCTTTGCCGGTCAGCCCCGATGAATTCGAGGCAAGAGTCGCCTCACCTCCTTCCAGCTCTGCCTTGGAGGATTGCATGGAGAGGAAGCTGCTAGGTTCTAGTGTACGAGCGATCTCATACGCAGCTCGTAGACACGCTATGGCGATGGCGTCACTTGAATATACCAAGCAGAATGGTGCCATGTACGAGTCATTCGCAATGGCCTGTGCGATTGCCACAACGGCTCGCGGGAGCTCCAGTTCTCGTGCGAAGTGATAGAGGTAGTCGTGCGGAATAAAGATCGTCGTCTTGAAATGGAGCAGTCGCAGGAGCACGTGTTCGCTTCTGATAACACGCTGCTTGGCTGTCCAGTATGTGGCATTGCTTGGGAGAGCAATGTGAAGCGGGGATGCGCTGTGACACAGGTGAAACACGACTGTAAACACATCACGAACACGTCGGGCCTTCGTGGAGGCTACCTTAGACGCCAAGAGCAGACACGCCTGAGCCGTGTCGAGTGGGTTATACCGGGTCATGGAGAGGTTGGCGAAAAAGATGTGGAAAAATTCTGCTGCACGACACGTAGCCGCTATAGGTAACTCCAGCAGTAAGCCAGCCGAAAAGATCAATCGAATGTGTGCCTGGCGCAGTTTCCTCTCGACGTCTGTTGACACCCCAGCCTTGAAAGACGGCGTTGACTCACTTCCAAGGCGATGGAGCGCGCGCAGCAGCTCGTTGTCAACCGAACTGGATCCTAGACTGACCCCGCCTATGCTGCCCATGCGCGAGATCGGCCCCGGAATGCCACTGGGCGGGTTGCTTTGGCTCTTCGGAGGGTTCTGAGGCGGAGGCTGACCTGGGGTCACCGCGGGATGGGGGTCCTCTCTAGGGATCATCACGTGTGACTGTTCGGTCTGGATCGAACTACAATATTATTCTACCACATGCTCGTCACCCAAGCGAGTTATGCGGGGGGATACTCAAGTGCAGCTCCAAGAGGGATTCGTATCGCACGATTTGCGTCACAGATATAACTCTCTCAACGGATCTAACCAAACAACCACCGTTCAAAGCTTGTGTCCGATGTCGCCGCGCAATTTGTTACGGATGCACCACACCGCGAGGTCGGATTTCGGCGATGTGCACAAAGTGGATTTCACGCTTCGAGCACGTCGAGAGGTGATGCGAGGGGATTGCAGCGCGGTTCGCTGAAATCTGCTGGATTCAAGTGCATTCTGCAGAGATAGGGTATATGCCCATAGCATTGATTTTAACCTCGCTCGCACTCACTGCATATCCAGCTGAGAAGCGAGTCGCCACACATCCACCTGCAGTACAAGTGGGGTATTCCTTGGCAATGCCAGCAGCACATGCGTGTGATCAAGTACAGCAGTGGCGTGCCAGTCACTACAATGCATTTATTTGGCAACATGTTACACATATCCTGAGAAACACGTCTGAAAAATAGGCGTCGCTGCGGATTGAGCAGAATTCGGGTGATTATCTGGAAGGACAGCGCATTCTAATAGCCGAAAGAAGATAGCAAATGACTGTCACATTCAGTCTCCACCGTTGTCCATCGTCTTCACTCCAGAGCGCGCAGGGAATCCGCCGAAAAAACTCCAAAAGGGGAATTCGGGAGAGAGCAAGATTCGAGGTACAGAATCGATTGAAATGGAGCGTTGACTCGGCATTTCCAGTATGTGTGTTTGGGGATCGGCCTTCCAGTGTGGGTATAATCGCGATCTATGCTTTATTATCATCTAACCCCATGCAAAACATGTTAAATCCCACCCTTCGCGCCAGAATTTAGCATTAGAACTCGGTCCAAGAGGGTATTTTGTGGTAGCGTACTGGTGTGAGCGTAATAAGACGTGGCGTATCGTGTAGAGCGCGTGCTGCCATGTCGAGGGCCCACCATCGGCGTGGTAAATCACGCACCCTCGCCACCGAAATAACCCTCACTCCGTCGGCCTTCGCCGTCGTTTCTCAGCAGGCGCGGTTTTCTAGGGGGCCGCTGGGCGACCCCGAGCTTGATGGACTTCCCGTGGCAGATCGTCTCCAGTCTGAAGAGTTGCACCCTGGGATCTCCGCCAAATCCCAATATGTCACGGAAAACCGAAGAGAAATTAGTCCCCATGAGCGGTTAGCCACGCACCTTGCTACAAGAGACAGTACCGGCGGTCACGCGGGGCGCGGTCAAGCCACAAGCACTGATGCGGCCGATCCACAGGCGTACTACCAAGCGCCGCGTTCTTATAGTTCATCATGCTCGGCAAGTGACTCAACCGGCGGTCGAGGAAGTGATCTTGCTGGGACCTCCTCGGGTTACGCTGGATCTAGCAGTGGAGTACGCACCAGCTGCGGTGGTAGTTTCACGACGGGAGATGAGCTGAGCCGGAGTCGAGGAATCTGTTTTCAGGATGCAATGGGTGTGAGTGGCGGGAGTGGAGAATCAGCCACAACAGCGTCATCAGCGACGGCCACGAGCACGGTTACAGGTGGAGTTGAAGAAGGAGGATCAGGGACACGAGAGGGCGTGCTTCGAAGGCAAGCTGTACTACGGCCGGCTGCGCTTACCACTGTTAACACAATACTGGAGGCAGACGCTGCGCTCTTGAACTCTGAGGATCTTCTCCCCTCTCCCTCAGGGCCTAGTGGGGTTGAGGTTGCCGTCGCCTCCGTAACTAGTACCCCTGCACAGCAGTCCTGGAGCATCATAGACCAAACCAACGTGAACGAACTCCAAAGACTGCGTGATGCACAGAGCATAGTCCTTGCATCGAGCATGCTTCGCGCGAGGCGGATAGGTAGGCCGAGCGGGAATGACCGTACGCTCGAGCGAGTAAGCGAAGACTCACAAAGCGAAAGCCCTACCAGTTCATCGGATGGTCGATCTCCACCCGCTTCACTCAGTCTCTTCGAACCTCAATCTGATGCAGCACTAGCGCCACTCACTGAACGCAAGCCAAAATCACGTAAGCTGGATCGAAGGCGGCTGGGAGGTGATGTTGGTGACTCTGAATCCGGATCCACTGACCGAAGTGGCTTTGGTGGTGCGCTAAGCATAGTAAGTCCAGTCGGAAGCGATCGTAATCTCATCTCAGGAACCGTGCTATCCGTCGCGTCTAATGCACGTTATGGTGATGGTACGGACCCTGATCTGATACCCGACATGGGTGCAAAGAGCGCCGCATTTCAAGCATCGGTCTCGTACGAGGGTTACCAAACCCAAGGTGCGGTACAATCCTTCCAGCCTCGTAAGGATGGACTGATCCCACATCTTCGCTGGCAACTGACAGAGACTCCAGCAGATGCGATTATCGAGCAAGCCGCAATTGCCGCTCAGGTAGCGGCTCTGAACGGGCAAAATATCCCGGTTGACGACACAGAGACCGAGTCCACAGACTTGCAAGGCACAGCGGGTTATGGCCATGCTATCTTGCCGGTTGTGAGTGAAAATCGGCAGACTCAGGCAGAGCTGGATTACGAGCGACTTTTCCACGAAGAGGCGGGTGCGATGTCCACGAGGCATCCCCAGCCGTCGATTTATGACGACGAGCTTGATGAGCCTACAGACCGAACAACGGGCGGGGAATATTCATTGTTTGACTCTGTTCCTTTAGCTGAGGAGTGCCTCGCGTCTCTCCGTGAGCTTGATATTAGTGCGCAGCAAAACGATCCAGTTGCCAAGGCCGTGGCTGAAATAATGGCAGAAAAGGAACGCGGGCATGTCGCCGACAATGAAGAGGCCAAGCTAGAGAATGATGAATCAACGGAAGCCTCACCAACCCATGACATGGAGGAGATGGCTCGTAGGTCGAGGTCTACAATCGACAATGCCCCAGAAACCAATTCGCCATCAACCTCCATCCTCGCCACTGATGACGCCATGCCTTCAGAGCCCCAGCCAAGTCCACCGGGTTCTGATGGTAGTGGTCATATGGTGACCGGCTTATCGCAATCTGAACCCGCTAGATCGGTCTTAGTTGTTGATGCCAACGCGATGATTGCCCAAGCCAGCAAGCGGATGCAGAGACTTCGTAAATCACTCGAAGAGGCGAAGAATAATCCAGGTCGGCCATTCCTCGCTTCCTCGATCACCCTTGATACCTCGACTCCACCCACTACTTCAGGTAACATTATGATGAGCTCTCCTTTCTTCGGGCGCCGACTGTATCAGGTTCCATTCAAGCAAGCTGATCTATATTTTGGAACCGAGACAGGTTTTCTGGTTGAGTTCCCTGGCTACAATTCCCCCATCACGCAGGACATCGACTTGTGCGCCAAATTCGTACCTCACGAAGGTCTGCGATTTTCTTCGGTCGAGTTCGCGAAGCAATCAACGACACAGTGCGGCCACTCTCTGTCAGAAGTGCTACACTACGCAGAGCTGGAATGCCCCGATTGTGTACGTTTTAAGAATCAGTTATATACGGGTGCGGATCCTACTCTGCTCCCCCAAGGAACACCAGACCCATTGTTCATTCCAGTGCTTCCTCTCTTTGCCCAAAAGAGGCCTACCTCGACAACAACACCCGCAAGTCCATTCTGCACCATGTCTGGAGCAGTCGCGAGCTCGAGTGTTGATGGTGAGGTTCCTCTTATGGAGCGCGCCCCAATTTCCACGATGTACGTCCTCGAGGTCGTACCTGAATCAATCGAGAGCAAAGGTGTGCTTCCTTTAAATGCCGAGGACAGAACCCCCTCGTATTTCACACCAATCTCTGAGCGTCGGCTTTCGCACCCGTATTCGTATAAATCTCCTTCTCCCGCGCTTTCTTCCGCAATGGGATATGTTCGAAAGGATTCAATTGATCTGGGAGCGTCTGCTACCCAGACGTCGAACTCTGTTCGCGATTACGAGTACGCCACCAATGAGGATTTCGAACAAAATGCCAACTACCATGAGATCATGGACGGCCCGATGCAGCGAGGTCAGTATGAGAGAGCTCCCGATGGAGCCATTCAAGACACACCCCTTACTACGAAGAGTATTGTTTTTTATCTGCATGGGTATTTCTTTCTACTTTCTGGTTGTGCCCAAATCGAGCCAGCACCGAACACAGATACAGGATCCAGCCAAGAAATACTCGATCTTTTGCAGAGAGCAGCGGACGCGACACAACCCATCGTTGAAGACACCGTGCGATACCATCAACACCAGCTTTGGTTTAATGAGAGCTGGAATGCTCATATTTCGTACGCGAATGCCTTGATGGTATCGTCTCGACTTACACTTGGTCGTTACGTCTTTCCGTCCCTGTCCTATATGCTTAGAACCATGGGAATGGTCACCACGCCTACTCTAGTTCCCACCACTACCGATAGCTACATCCCTCAGCTTGCCCAACCATTCGTAGCTGAATTATCCATTACACTGGGAGAGCGACCTCTAATCTCAGCACTTCTTTCAGGATTGAAGCATCTGCTTCCCTTGATTCTACCCCGTATGACCACAATATCTGAAGTTAGCAACTTTTTAACGGATCCAAACACCAAACCAGGTCCCCAAGCATATGCTGAGGAGGGAGTCTCTGCGCTCATGCGGCTACAATTCTTGGCACTCCCTTTCCATTTCGCCCAACAACTCGATGTGTATAGTAGGACTTTTATCGCGTTGATGTTTACAAAGCCCCTGTGGGAGTCGGCACCAAAGCCTACCCATTTTCCCTCACAGGAGATTTCCAGCCGTCTACAGTCTCTCTGGCTTGTAAATACTGGCAAGCTCGAGTCCAATCTCCCCTTACCACCACCATTAGTGAATATTTTACCACGTCTTGCAAGCATATTAGCAAATCTGCATTGGCAGATTGGTGTCCAGTGTGGGACGTACGCCCGCCTTTCGATGGAGGCCCATTTCGTTGTCGAGCCACAAGTGAATGAATCACCATATCATATTAAGACTGGCAGTGAGAGTAATGCCGACGAGGCAGATGTGTATCCGGATGTGCTCCCGATTAATGGTGAGGACGAGCATGGGGGACATTCAAACCGTCGTGCAAGCCCACCACCTGTAGCCCCACCGCTGGGAGGCACAGAACCCTTAGGTGATATTTTCAAAGTCGTGTGCCCAGAGGCCGTGTTGAAAGCGTACCCATTTGCATCGCATATCTTGGTTGCGCCCCACAAATATGTGCCATTCACTCCCATCTTGGATTTGCCATCCGCGAATCTTGTCCTTAACGGCAACAACGAGGGTGATGTCCCCTCGGGCGATGAAGACGCTGAGCGAGAGCTTCCTGACTTCAGATTGTTCGATGCGCTTCGTTTTTCTTTCCTTGAGGATGTTGCTAATGATCTCGAGGTTGCAGTTGCCAGATACGAGGCTTATCGAACCGGCGCAGTCAATGATGACGCCGACAGCGGTGCGGAAAACGACAAATCCAAGTCACTGGAAGAGCTCGAGCGTCAATGTGCTGTCACAGCATTTAACATGGCCCTGAGACAGCTTCTCGTCCTTGGGTTTGATACTGCCGTGGAGAAGGCTACCAACTACTTCGCGCCGCAGGATACCCTTCAAGAACCCATCCGAGCACTAATCAACCTTTGCTTGATTTCAGCGAGTCGGAAGCGCTCTACCCCGAACTCTTCATAATCATAGTCCTGACATTTTACCCATATGTAAAGTAGTGTAATATAGTGCAACCTGTGTATTGTTCTTCATAACATGATGGCAGGGATAACAGTAGGGATAGCATTGAGATAGGTTTGAAATTCCAGCGCCTAGACAGGAGATATGGTAAGTTGTAGGTAATAGGCACAGATGCATCTTAGATATCCCGCGTCTAATCCAACTGGTAATAGTGCCAGGTTGGCGCGCAAGATCAGCGGGTCGATACGCTAGTTCACTCGTATCAACCCAGGGACATATACAGTAGAAATCAAATCAACGAGCCGGGGAAAAAGACTCCACAAATGATCCTGTCTAGGACAGTTTTGAGCATTCTGCAAGCATGGTGTGAATGTCATATTGATTATCGTAGTCCGAAGCCCTGCGAATGCGTGATAGCCTTATGTAGTAAAGTCTGCAGTTTCTCCTTTGACGAATAATCCGGTAGCATCAGATGGTTGAAGCAGGTATGAGCAGTAGGTAGAGTATTAGAGTCAGGTCCATTTCGACTAATTACGAGTCTGATCTCAGACAAACCTGAGATGGGAACGCGGTCTGAACCTGTACAGAACGCCAAAAACTTTTTCTTGTCTTCTAATGACAGGTCATGCAAAATCTCCCAGAACCACTTCATGAGTTGAGAATCCTTTGTATAGCCATCTTCATACCTTGTTGTGCGCTCAAGCTCATGGAAGTCACAATTGTCCGACCCACACACAAGCAACTGGAGCTCTTCAGGTGAGAATGCCTCCAGCACATCGCTGCCGGCAACCGCATGGAATCCCTCATGGAACTTTTCGTACTGTTTCTGGATTGATTGGTTGCAGAACCAATCGATCTTCAAATCAACATACTCACCACGATTCATGGCAGTAAGGGGGATATTCTCACCATTTGGCTTCAGTTCAATTGTCTGAATCTCACCAAACCGTTCCTGGGTCACGGTGAAATTTGTGTCATAGACATCCTCAATGCTTCCTGGACCCGTCTCTGGACCGTCAAAGCGCAACAGGTCAATAAGACCTCGAGCGAATTCCGGGAACGAGTTCGCCACATCTTCGAGTGTAATCTTGCGCTTTAAGAGCTTAGCATACACAATCGGTGGGAATCGCACATTCAGAATAACCGAATTATAAATGGCGAGTCCCAGAAGCATACCAATCAACTTGAATTCATGGTCAGATTCAAGAGAGTTCGGCGAGAACCACCAATTGTTGGAGATTTCCTGGAACATGCCAAACTTAGGATCGAAGAGCTCAGCTGTAATGAGCTGGAAGAATTCCTTTCGGACACCACCTTGGTCGATACCTTCTTCGTTGCGGAACTTGACACGAAGAGGCTTCTTGAGATTCTCTCTGGGCTGTTGTTGGAGAGCCAGCAGAGCATCTTCAATCAGGTGCGTACGGCGGACATCCAGAACCAAGTAGTCAGATTGGAACAATCGTTGTGCAGGGCGCATGTTCTGCAGCGTTTGCTGCATCTGGTACTGGGCATGCAGCTGGAGGAATTTCGACTTTGTGGCAGCGTCCAGAATGAACGGACGGCGCCAGAACGAGAAGAATGTTGAAGTTCGAGCACGCCGATAATCCTCTTTGACATCGATGTCTTCGTTCACTGCATCGTTGTAGAATTCCTCGGTCTTCAGAGCATTACCTGTGAGCAGCGTCATGCGGTTGAACTCTGTCAGGGTCTCTGCAAGGTGTGTTGCAATGTGCGTTTCACAGAACCTGACCGAACGGAGAGGCATCCATGGACGGCATGGGACTTCTTGCGCAACAAACTGAGCATTCTTTGACGCAGGGTGTCCTGGAGGTGGCGCTGCCGTCATCGCTTTGCTCTCCTCACGTTGATCCATGTCATTGGATTCCGGGGGCGGGGCCAACTTGTAGAGAGGCAAGGAGGCTGTGACAGCATCAACGGCCTTGGATATGTGAAGATGGAACACCGCCCTATTGAACTCCGTTGCGGGGCGGCGTAACGGTCCAGCGTTCTCGATGACAGTTGCGATACGTCTGATCAGAACCAGCAGGTTGGTAGGGTATTTGAAGGCATCGAGCTTGTCCTGTTGAATCCAGCAGAGAGTGCTGTACTGCTGGAGTACACCCACAATCCTGCGCAATCGATCGACAGGATAATTTGCAAGCCAGTTGCACAGCACTGGCTTCAAGGCCGAAGTTGAGGCACGATGTAAGGCTCGGCAGAGCACGTTAAACGATGGAAGTCGAAGAACATCGTCGAAACCAGGGTACTCGAGCAGAATCAACAGACCACGCAGGTAACGGACCGATTCGATGAGTAGACTTGGAAGACGCGGGGTTGTAGGATCAGGCTTAGCATCTACGATCGTACGATTAGCCGCAGATGGATCTTGCACATCCTCCTTGTTAATAACTGCTATTGGAAGCCCATGGTTAGTGACAGGTGCGTAGAAGTTAACCCCATTGAAATGCCCAGCCAACGCATTCCCTTGGCCAAGCTTTTGCTCAGATTCGGAAGACATATTGCGCGAAGTCGCTCGTCGCACGACTTGGCATGCTCGACGAACTGCATTTCCTAATGCACCACTGAGTGGTGAGTTCATCAGCGCGTCATACATCTGCTCCAGTGCAACGAAGTCAATGCCGGCATGGTTGGGAGCACAGTCAAGCGGCATCCAGCCCTTTTCAGTATCTTCCTTCTCTGCTTCGATCCATGCAGCGACATCAGCCTCCGTCAGAGTAGTGAATGGATACTCAACAGGCTCGTAGATGCATTCACTGTTGCCCACCGCATCGCGAATCCTTGAGGGGGCATCCTTGGGCGGTGGATAGAGTGAGAACATCGTGTCTCCTTGACTAGTATCGGCTCCAACCAGGTTCATGCTATAGATCGGTCGAGTCAATGCATTAATGACAGCGTTCACTTCCTCCGGCTTGGGGGCATCCATCGACTTTTCATTCATTCTGCGCCGCAATATTGCCTCGGCAGCTCGCTTCCAATCGTAAGGAACAGTTGACGAATCGGGAAGGACATTCTGGCCATCTGCAATTTTGTTCACAAGCTGCATGAAGGACTGCACAAATGCATGTTTGCACGGATTTGGGCCCGAATACCCGTCCTTGCGATCGCTATCATCGCTGCCGTCAGCATCCTTCTCTTCATCATGGTTCTGGTCAGAAGGGCGCCGATATGCTCCGATGCGAGGCACCGCTTTCGGATCGAGGTAGCGTTGCGTTAGGCAGGGCTTCTCAGGGTTGGATGCCGCCGTTTGGTCCGCCTTCACCTGTGCTTCAAAATGAGCTTCAAGACTCGCATCGAATTGTTTGATAAGCTTCTCGTGTGATGCTGGCGCTGTTTCTGGATTCATGTCGAGATCAGTCGGCTTGAGGTCCAACCTAAGCTGGCAGACCCGGGCAAAGGTAGGCCGTGCCTGTTTGAACGAATGACCAAGGAGAAAAGGTGAGGCAAAGGCACGCAGAATACGTGCCTCCGCTACAGAGTGCGTTCTAACCGGGACACTGCCTTGACCGGTGCCAGCTGACGAAGTTGTGGCGGAGGTATTGCTACTGGTTGTCCGTCCGTCATCCTCTTCCTCATGCGCTAATTCAACATCTTGCTCAAAGGACGTCGGCTGAGCACTAGCTGTCATACTCGAACCACGCGCGGAGTCTGCGGTCATCGTATTACCAGAATCGGCATGCTGCGGAGCTAGCACTTCACTCAACTGCTTGCGCTCCTCGTGCGTATGTAATGAGGCCAAGAGCCGCCATACCTGCCCAAATGTGACAACCTCCGATGGGGTTGGTGAGTATGTTTCCGTTTCGAACACGCTAAGTAGGACTCGTTGCTCAGGCGCAGGAGGGATTTCTGGCTCAGCCTTGATTTTATCATCTGCGGGTGAGCTTGGAGAGAATCCATCTGCAGTTGAGGTGGGCCCGGAGCTCGGAGCCAAGACGCCTTCGAATTTAGTGCAGACGGGTGCCCGAGCCTTGAGTAGTTGAACTGCAATACGAACGGCGTCGCGCTCTTGGAGCGGTTCGCCGCTTTGTGGCCTATGCACAAAGTTGGCGCTTGAGGCACAATTCACATTACTGCACTCATTATCACCACATCCCTCACGGAGCGCCTGAACGAGTACTTTAAGTTTAGCAACTAGATGTTGTTGTGTAGTTGAGGAGGTCCGTTGCGAGGACGGGTTGGAATCCTGGGATGCAGATAAAGCTGGCTGACTCATTATGAAATCAAGTCGGCCAGATTGTCGGGATCGAACAGTGTTACCAATAAGTGGGACTTGAGGTGCTTCACTGGAAGTAACGTCAGTAATAACTATGTCCTCGTCGGAGTGATCGTCAGCGTCCACCAAAGAATGTAAAGCGTGGCGACGGCCTCGACGGTAAGATGCACGTGGACGTCTCTCTGAACCAGAATGCTCGTCGAAATCCGAAACTTCTGATAGGTCGAAGTCGTCTTCGTTCTCTTCCTCTGTGTCAAACTCCAAGTAAGACAAAAAGTCCTCTTCTTCGTCTAAGTCGTCCGAATCGTAGTAGAGTTCCTGGTCTTCTTCGTCGTCTTCTTCTTCTCCGTCCGTGTAGAAGTAATGGAAATGGTGGCCCTCGTCCTCGTCTTCCTCGTCGTGGTCGTGGTCTTGGTCTTGGCCGTGGTCGTGGTCAAAATTGGGGCTTGAGTTGAGAAGGTTCAGGAAATTCTCAATGGTTATGCGACGACCGTACGAGAAGGATCCCTCTTCGTCCTCTTGTTCGTCGTGTTCGTCTAAGACACGGAAGATTGGTCGTCGACGCCTTTGACCGAGCTCAATAACTGCAATACGGAATTGGGGATCCTGATTGCTAGAGCGCCTGGACGATTCTGAGTGTGCCTGCGCAGTCCTTCTCGATGTTGAACGGTTCGAGCTCGACGATGAAGCAACTGGCGCTCCTTCAGCCTCTGAACTACGATTCCGACCTCTTCGACGGGTTCTGGTTCTTTCCTCTAATTCTGAAGCCGCTGAGACGGGTGTTGGCTCGGTGGGAGTTGTATCGGTAAGCTCGCGTCGAGTGGAAGACGAACCGCGTTCACGACGTGAGCGACTCGAGGTGTTGCTTGAAGCAGCAGTGGCAGCTGAAGTAACCGAGGCGCGACGGGTACCTCTTCCCTGAGCTGTAGTTGAAGCTACAGGGCTCGCCTCCTTAGACTCAACGGATTCAGGCCTTTCCTGAGAGGAGGGAGTGCTACGGCGCGAGGACCTTCTACGACCACTTGGAGAGGGCGCTTCTGAGGACTCTGTTTGGGATACTGCTGGCTCGATGGCCTCCCGGTCAGCGGTTGCTGCTGCTGCTGCGCCTCTTCCTGCCGCTGCCGCTGACGCGCTGGCTCGACTACTTCGAGTGGATGCTCGACGCGAAGTTGAAGGGCTGAGTGTTGAAGTCGGGGAAGTAGATGTTACCTTGTGCTCGGTGGGTTCGGCGAAAGTTTTGGATTCTTCTTGTCCTGGACCAGTATTGGGAGTTGTAGAGATTGCGCCACTTTGATTGCCTCGATTCTGAGTCTCCGAAAATGAGGTCTCTGTCGATGTGTCAGACTGATTATCTTGCCGAACCCTTTTCGTGACTCTTCGAGAACCTGGCATAAAACGGGGTCAATGTGGCAGCCTTTGTGGGGTAGTTAAAGGGGGGTGGAAATAAGTTGAGCGGGTCACGTGCAGATTGCAGGGTGCAAAAGCCACCTCCCTGACTGTCGTTTAGCCGTGCGCTGCTTACGTCAGAAGCTGGTTCACTACTGGTGTTTGTAGGGCGTTGCTCTAGATCGATGGATGATCGCTGCTTGGATTCGAAGGGTTATGACTGGCTGCCAGATGGACTGAGATACGGCTCGATGATTCCTACAATAGAGCAGAGAACCAAACGCGCCAAGTGTACGAATACTAGTATACCAAGGTCTCCTTCACCAATCCAGTTCAACCCAAACGATGCAACTCCAAACCCTAACCTATCCAGTCCAATCCCAACACCACTTCCAACCGAGTCCAAAGCCTGTTGAGTACAAGTCCGCGCGATCCTATCCTTCGAGTCGTGCGTATCTGCGGTCAAGTGTCTTCGCACGTTCTGCTTGTGCTTTCACGGTGGATAATCCCTTGCTTATCCTCACCCGTGAGTCGTATCGCGGTTGAGATACTCGGTCTAGATCGAATTGCGTTGACGCAGGTTGGAAAAAGCGTTAGATGGCGATGTTGCGAGCGGAAAGCGTGGGAATCTGCGGGCTTTTCAACTATTTCATCGACTGGAATAGCGTTCACACCTGGTATCACACTGTGGCATACTCTGAGGTGTCCATTCTCAGACCACAAGTAGACTTGTCTCAGACTCGAAGGCGCAGGGGGTTGTGATTTCGGGGGTGATCCCATGACAAACACACAAAACTAGTTCGATCAAGCAGTTTCTTCACACATAATACACCACACACCGCACGAACTACTCAGGTTCACACCGTAGATCCTCGGATTACAGTGATTATACTAGTCTTTGAAATCTGACCCATTCACCTATTTTGACACCCCCTTTCCCGGCAACTCTCTCTCGGCCAAGCTCAGCTCGGGCTTTACAACTCTGGACTGGTTTTCCCGGGAGATTCGAGGCACGGGTTCGCGGTCTGGAGAGTCGCCGGTGATATGGTGGAGCACGGAATAGCCTTTGCCAGTGCTTGTTACGGCTCCTCATTTGGTGGTTCCCAGCGATATCTCGAATATGCACTCGCATCCATCACCCTGGAGTAGGACGAAACAGAACAATGGAATCAATGATTTACTAAATGCGACTGCCTAAGGTCTAAGCAAGGCCACGAAACGCTTGAACAAAGGATTAAGTAACATTATGTAACGACGTAAGTGGACTTGGCGGAGTTCTATGCGTTGGTACCGAGTCATGAAAAAGAGCGGCCCGACGTGATAGGAGCCAATTCGTTAACTGTTAATGCTTCCTGCGCGAGCCACCTGACCCACTCGTTGTTGCAGGGGCGGTATTGGTAGTATTCGTAGTGTCGGCGGGAGGCATTGGCGCAGACAGGGCCTCCTGCGTTTCTTCCACTGCCGAGACACATACCAAGTCAACAGGGGCAGGACCTGGTGCTTTGATGAACACCTGGTATCGGCGTTCATTAGGAGGCATGCCGATGTCTGGATCGGGCACCTCGAGTGTGGCACCCGTGGGCGCTCGCACGGCGATAACTGTCTTGCCCTGGAACAGTGGCAAATCCATAATATCCTGATGAGTGACGTAGGCGTACTCCGCAGCCTCCTCACTCGCCATCAGTTGTCGGATTGCAGCTTCCATAGTAGCAATGTGTGCATCGACCTTGGCCTCTTCGGCTTGGAGCAATGCAATATCTTCTGTAAGACGCATGACTGCTTGCCGGCTCTGTGCAATTTTCGCGGGGTCTGCTCCCTTCCACTGAATGTTATTCTTACCGCTCTTCTCAATAACGCCGATACCTTCCAAAACATTGGTGATATCATAAATACGTCGTTTTTTGACATCCAATTTCGCTGCAGCATCCTTTAAATCCAAGGATCCTTGCGCGCTGTCGCGCAGAAGCGAGACAAAGCGGCGTGTAAGCAAACCAAGACTGCTGTCGTACCTACTTCCCTCCTTTCCTTCGTCTTCATGTGCATCGCCCGCGGGTGATGTAGCAGCAAGGGCACCGGACGCTGCCACTGATGATGAAGACGGGGGTCGACCCCGGCGCGTGCTTGTCGTTGTTGCTGCTGTACCAGTTGACGTCTGTGAGGCTTGACTCATGGCGTCGTTTCGCGTGGATGAAACCGACGCAGTCGCATTCGCAGCCGCAGCCGCAGCTGCAGCAGCTCTTCGAGTAGTATGTCCTCCAGTCACTGGGGTCGTACTTGGATTATTTGTTGCTGTGGCTGCTGCCGTTTCTGTTGTTGTGCTTGTGGCTGCAGTTCCGCGTGTACGTCGTCCCGCGGGAGTTGCCCTTTGGCTAGCCTCAGATTGTGTTTTGCCTGCGTCGCCCGCACCTATCAGCTTTCCCGTTGCATCTTCATTCGATACACCAGTACCAGTTGCGCTACTACTCGAGTCGGACTCGCTCTTACCCGCGACACCTGTGCTTGTTCTCACTCGTTTGCTCCTGCCGGAGGTTTCCTCTTGATTTGTGGCTGATGCAGTGGCCTCCGCTTCTGAGACCGCACGCCTGCGTCCAGGCGTGACACTGGGTGCTGCAGGCGCGGATGTAGATGCGGAGGCCGAACTGGACTCCTCCGCTGGCGCCTGATCAACCTCGGTTTCGTGCTTGGCCCCTTGGCGTCTTGAGGATCGCCTCTGTGTGGTGTTGCTCATACTGAGTTTCGCTGAGGTTTCTTGTTCAGATCAGTTTTAAATTCGATGTAGTATCGTTACAATGGATTTCTAACACCGGATCCTATTCCAACCCCGCGATTCGTATACTTTTCTAATCCTATCCAAACGCATGAAACTTTAGCCGGATCCGGCTAAATTACGCCAGGATTTTTCGAAATGGCGCGGCCAAGTGTTGGACTGCCGCGGGTGGATGACGTCTCCGTGGCTTCTCGCACAACTTTACGGGTGCTGTATCTCGCGAGTGGGCATTGGGGACTCGAATTTAAGGTGACTTTCAGGTAACTCTCGCATGGAGACCCACTTTTCTCCTGGAACTGACGCAACTAAAACGCAACAATCCCACTAATTCTAGACCCACGCACTCGACCAGGAGGACAGTGACGGACCAGCTGCAGACGCAGGGCGATTCCGAGTGAAGCAGGTAGATCCACTGATCAGCGCATTATCCTGTCGTTTTGCATACCGCACCTAGCATTCCCTCCCCACTACGAAGTCATAGTCCTTGAGGCTATTGGAAAAACAGCAAGCGAAAATGGCGGCCATCCCAGCTCGCATAGCTTCGATGAAGGTACGTTGTAGATAATTGTGCTGAGACCTCTCCGCACTCTCGTGTTACCTTGACTGCAATGGCTTCTAAGCAGCAGCGTGGCCTCCGCCTGCTGAAGAGCATGAGTTTTATCTGTAGATCTCGACCTAACATCGTGTTTGTTTGCTCCCACACTCGGCTAATCAACTGCCTTCTATAGTTTATGCAAAAGAAAAATGAAGAAAGCCTTATCACACGACTGGCACGTGAGCGTGAAAAAGAAGAACGAGAGGCCAAGTGGAAAGCCCCAAGCAACAAAGCCAAATCAAGTCAAGGGGATGGTGTACTAAAGAACCCATCCAAGGTGCTGAGCGATGTCCTCCACCAAGAGAAGAAACAAGCTAAAAGCAAAAGTGTAGAAACCACGGAAGAGACGGACGACATGCCCAGCGTGTACTGCGCGGGCAGAAAGAGCTTTGGTAACTTCAACACACAGATCGAGAAGCTCAATCGACAGGTTAAGGCAGAGTATCAGGTGCTTGCCAAGGTCATGGAGAATGCAGCAATCTCGGATGCGGAGTTGGCTGCCGCGATGGGCAAGAAGTGGTCACCGAAGGATGTGGTGGAATCCGAGTTGGAGGTGGCAAAGCTGAAGTCTGTAAAGGTTGGAAGCAAACGGTCGCATTCAGAATCCGAGCGTAAGAGCGACACATCTACCAAGCGCGTGGCGAAAGGTGACAGCAAAGCCCAATAAGCCAGCAACATTGTAACTATTAGCACTCGCCCTTCTTACGACTTTGTACAGTACAACTTCAGTTAATAAATACATTTCGCCAACTACCCAGGATGTTAGAGACCTGGGGTCGCATCTTCATTTACTTTATTTATGCATTGTCAGTACGCTCCCCAGAGAAAACGTGTAGATGTAACACGCAGCCCGTTATGTCGATAAATAATTAATATTGGCTTAAGTCGCGGACCGACGCTGCGTGTCGTGCTGAGTAGGCTCTTAGCCGATCGATCGCCTCCATCGTCGCATTAAGATGCCCCTCGAGTAGCTGCGTGGATTCGTTGACAAAACGTAAGTGCACCTTCAACGCTTCACCACTTAAGGGCTCATCCAGGTCCTCTTCTACTGGCTCTGACACATTGAGCGTTGCCTTCTTGCCCGTGGTCAGTTCGGAGGCATCTGCTGCTGTGCTCTCTTGTAGGGCGTCAGCCTTGGTAGCGGCATCTATTGCTTCAGCTTGCTCAGGCTGTGCAGGTGTGATCATGTCGTCTCTCAGCTTTTGCTCCGAGCCACTCTTGTCGAGCTCTACAGCTTCACTCGACTCGATCGCCTGCACTTCCTCAGATTTCTCCTCATCTATAGGCTGAGCGTCACTTGGCCGCTGCTGCTCACCGGTTGGTTGACTCACATCACCCTGTTCGGTAGCGTCCTGATTCGTTGATGGAACTTCATCGGCTGAAGCTTCTTCTGACAAAGGCATAGCACCCCCCACAGCCGACTCTCGTGAGCTCTCACCCGGCTGTATAGCGGATTGCTTTGTGCTGTCAGGTAGATCCACACTACATCGGAACGACTGGAGCTCTGCTTCATACTCAGCATGAAGTTTCGCCAGCGCATTGGCGAATGCATGCACAAATTGCTCATGCTCAAGAAGCAGTTGTCTTCGATCCCCTTTCGTTGGGATCCGAACCGAGATCCTGGTAGAGCCACTGCTACGCGAAGGTGTGGCAGTCAACAAAGTCGCTCCAATTGATTCCGGCGCCGAACTCGAGGTACCTTCGCCAATTGCGTCTGATGGGATTGAAAGGGGCATTGTCCCCTGCTTTGGCGAATGCTTACAAGGACTGCTACCCACATGTGTGTGTGGGGACTCGTGAGCCGCACGACCAGAATGCTTCTTGGCTTCGTCCATCTCTGCGGCTGCCACAGACGCTGCAAAGCTGGCGAGCTCTTCTCCACTTAGCCTTGTGCCACCGGTGCTTGATGCCGCTACTGGGGCGGAGGCCGACGTTGAGGCTGCGGCAGTAGCTCCAAGACCGCTCAGAGATCCGGTGAGGCTGACTCCAGACAAGCGGCGACCATTGCCACCCGCAGCAGCTATTGGGCTCGTGGTTGCTGGAGCAGCCTTGGCACTGGATGGCGTTCTGGCCGAAGTCAATGCGGGATTTTGGATATGAAGACTCGAACTCGAGTTCCTCCTTGGATGTGTCGGCTGTGGAGTTCGTTGAGTCGCTGAGCGGATCACAGTGGATGATGAGCCTCCCGCGCTAGGTGATGCAGCAAAACTCCTTGTGCTTCGTGCACTGCTCGAGAATGAACAATGCTTAGCTGGGATAACACCAGGCGCAAGAGGTCCAGCCTGAGGGAGAGCACTAGTCGTTGCCCTTGTGGCTGCCGCTGCCACACCTCCAGATGCATTCGTGCCGCGCGCAGGTGTCAAAACCTTCCCTCGAGGCGTGACAGGGTTGTCTACCACCGAGTGTAAGGAGGATGCTGAAGCGGAAGCAGTCAACCTCCTCTGTGACGTCGCCGCTGACCCTGTTGGTGTTGCATTTCTCAAACCAGGAGGTCCATTCAGCTGAGGAGCTAGCCCCGTACCACTCGTGCTTCGTGCTCTCTGGTGTGGCGATTGGATAGCAGCCGCTTGGGTGCGCGTAACACCGCTCCTAGCGGTGGTAGAACCGAATGAGTGGCGTGTCGGGGCGGTGGCTGTAACCGCAGCAGTCGCAGTCATAGGGCGGGTAAGCGCAGATCTCGGTGTGGTCACGGCTGCCGCCGATGGTGGCGTAGCGGTCGGGTTCCTCGTCTTTTGGGCTTGAGAGGGTGTCTTCAACGTTGTACTCACGCTTGGCGTGCGAGGGATCGCAGGCTGCTCAGGCTGGTGGATTATATCTTCCTCTGGAAGGATGCTTGGCGGGTCCATCCACAGGCTCTCCACGAATTTCGGTGGTTCATCATTGGGCGTTGATTCTGCCGGATTGAGTAATAGTTCATCATCGGTGGGCTGTCTGACACCAAATCCTTCTTCGGCAGCATCTCCCATATCAGCAATGGAAGGAAGCGACTTTGACATAGCTGATTTGATCTCCGGAACCCCAATGAACTCGTCCTTGCTACCACTTTCACTCGTGTCTGGAATCGACTGCTCAAATTCATAGCTGAACTCGGGCACAACGCCCTCAGCTGCAGCATTCGCTACTGATTCAAGCAGCTGCGCGACATCGATTTTCTGAATAATCTTGCGATCCCGAGCATCGAGATCGGAATCCAACCTCTGGACAGCGCTTGGATTCACTCGCTCTCGGTAGAGCCAATAACATTCAGCAGCGCGATCACGGCTTGACTGGGTTGCGAGGCGTAATCCTGCAACAATGGCCTTCTCGAGCTGCTGCAAGTGGGTTCGATACCGTCGCTCAAAGTCAGGAATGGGCCATTCGGCAAGGGCAATCCGAAGAAGTTCGATTGCCACATCCTTGGATGTTCTTGATCGCGCATTGCTAGTTACTTCGTTGCACAGGGTACCCAGAACTGACTTCGACTCGCAGCACCTCACCACCGCGACCGCAGCTGCTTGACAGTACGTGCGAATGACACGATTTGACCCAACCGAGGTCACAAGTAGTGCAGGGAACAAACCATGGGCGAACCTGCATGCTTCAAGCCGAAGATGCTCACAAATGGTGATAATCAGATGCGTACACTGTCGCACCACTTCGCTGCGGAGGTCATGCAGCTGATACTCGAAAACAGGTAACAGTTCAAGCAGTGGGCGCGCAACGAGCTGATGGAAAGGACCTCCATACTGTTGCGAGCCTTCCTCGATAAGGTCGGCGACCAGTCCCATGGAATCCTGCCGCAGTTTCCAATTGCCCTGATCGTTCGCGACGACGGCTGCGAGTGTCTTGAGCTCCTTGTTGAGCACCTGAAAGAAGCGGTACTCCTTGGTGTTGCAGTCATCGTGATTGGTGTGGTCATAGCTTTGTGGCCACACTGGTGTCACTGTGACACTAGGCGGCTCATGCGGCACACTACTCATGTTGGTGCGTATGGCGCTAGTATCCGGAGGGTATGCTTGCTGTCTCACACGCTGGACCACTCGATTGATTACTGACCGGTGTATCGCTACCTAGATGGGCTTGCCCAGAGCTTGGTTTCTGGGGCTCAATCTCAGTCAACTCGGCTTTGCCCAGCTTAGTTTGGCTCAGGTGGTGCCAGCTCGCGGGTGTGAGGGCCGTCCTCAAGTTTGAGAACGGGATGTAATAACACGTTACAAGTACGACAGCACAGATGACCACGCTGATTGGATTCTTCTCAGTGGTTTACTTTCAGGTCGATTTGTACCTCAAGGGACAGGTTGAGTAGGCTTAAATTGATGTCATATAGGGGGTAATTGGGGTTAAACTGGGTAAATATCGAAGTTTTAGTGCAATGTACAACCTTCGATATGCTCAATCAACACCCCTACCCCTCCGTATCCAATCTTTCCAGTTCCTCTGCCTGGGCTCCGACTCGCAGCAAGTTGCGAGTTGGGCACGTCATCCGTCCTGGCCCGGATCTGACCTGACTCGATGACTCGGGCCTGGAACTGCGGGAGTTTCGGCCGGAAAGCTCGCCTGACACCTTAGGTCAAGCATGACAAGTTGCACAAAAACACATTCCAGTCATGCAAGAATATGGGTAAGCTTTTAACAAATCGAAATCAACCGAAAAGTCACAGTTATCTCAAATTTAGACCAAGATTTCAGGTCGAGCTTAGAGGGCTGCTGGGTCGGATATTCTGGTTCACGAGGGTCGGTCAATGTGGGGAGAGTTTGGAGTGATATTCAAAGTCCTCAAAGTGGAGGACGAATGTTGCAGCTGCTTGCTGTTGAGCGGAGCTCGCTGCGATCGCGTACAAAAACAGATCCGCATCAACGGACTTGGACCTGACCTACGTCGTTCTTTTGGGGAGGGCACCCTCCCTAGCAGCTGGGGGTGTTAGGAGACATCATAATGTCAAGGAAGTAGATTTCTCATCGAGACGCGCTCAATATTTGATCTGTTTTGCTATCCATTCTAGGTTGCCACACTGCGCTGCTCTCGCTTCACTACTGCGCTGAGAGCTGGACCACATCTCGAGTAGGAGTCCGAGCTCGGCCAGTGCTGCATCGGAGTAATCCAACATTCAGCCTTTTCCGACCTCGCGCAACGTGTAGTTGCAGTCTCAAAGTGCCTAGTCTTCTGGCTAGGTTTCGTCACCATATCTAGCGCTACTGTGGATCAGCTCACCTACACTTGAACCTGTTCCATCAAACATGTCTGGTAGCTTCAAACGTCACAGTAGCGGCAACAACCTCAGGGTTGCGTCTACCAACCGAGAATGCGGCATGGAATCCCTCGAAGCGGCGGCTGCAGCAGCTGCAGGAGTAGAAGTCAGGGCAATCGGAGCAGAATATGATGGTCCCGTTGATCTAGGTTCACCAGCCAGCCTACTTCCTTACGACGAAGATGAGTTGGAAGTCGACAGCGGTCCTCGAAGTTCGGCAGGCCTTACCTCTCCACGCAACTTGTGCGATGAGCCTGACGATGAGGAGGAGGAAGAAGATGACATACGGACTATCGAAGAGGGCAGCCTGAAGAAACCTATTCTCACGCACTCCAAATCAAACGGCTACGCTAAAGCAGGCCAGTGTAGCAAATCGACCCTTATTGATGCCTCAGAGAAAACGGAGTCATCGAACTTCCTCCAAAAACCACGGGGCAGCAAGCTTGGTACGTCTTCCAATCACCGAGTGGTCAAGGTTCCACCACCAAAGGTTAACCCTCTCTCGCCAGACGAACGGGCAAAGCTCGACGCTGAGCCTGACTGCAAGATTGTCACCTACCGCAACTTTGGCCATACCTTTGCGCTTGACAATGACTTAGGAGATGGCCAGCATAACTATGTTGCTAGAGACGGTACGCGCGTTATGATAGATAACAAGGCTCCTCCGGAAGACGAGTCCTGGTTGCGAAAGTTGGTTCGAATTACATTCGTGATTATTATGTACCATCATTTCCTAGCGGGATATCTTGGCGTGGGTCTAAGCGTGTACTACCTCTTACACGGTGGTTGGATCGCACGCTGTATTGTAATTCTCGTTCTCGCGAGGTATCTGCCAACCTATTTTGATCGCTCTGAGTTGAATTGCGGCAAAGGTCGAATCTGGCCCTGGCTTCAGAACCACTATCTCTGGGACCTTCTCATGGAATGGAGCAATCTAGAAGTGGTGAGAACGACGAAGCTGGACCCTGCTCGTCAATATCTTTTTGGTATTTATCCTCACGGTATTCTGATTTTATCTCGCGGAGCCCTGTGGGGATCAGCTTTCAGGAGTCTCTTCCCTGGTCTGGAGTTCCCACGAACTTTGGCTGCCTCTTCACTCTTTGTAATCCCTGCTGCCAGAGAGCTTTCTGTTTGGCTCGCTGCCGTGGACGCACGTCGCTCATCCGCGCACAAATGCATGGAGAGTGGATATAATGTGAGTGTCTACCCTGGTGGTACCGCAGAGATTTTAACAACAGACCCCTATTCGAACAAGACCACACTACTAGCCCGAAAAGGATTCATCAAGCTTGCTCTTCAATATGGTACACCCATCGTGCCGGTCTTTGTCTTCGGCGAGAAGTACGCGTTCTCGCGTATTAGACTGCCCAACAAACTCACAGCAGCTGTTCTACGCCTAACACAGATTCCACTAATCTTATTCGGGGGTATTGGCTTTAGCTGGGTTCCGTACCGAGTCCCAATCACGGTTGTGTTCGGCTCCCCGATCGAAGTGAAGCGCAACCCGAACCCTACGGAGGCTGAAATAACAGAACTACACGACAGATTCTTCCAAGCCGAGCGCGAGTTGTACCTCAAGTACAAAGACCAGTTGGGTTATCCATCCAACGACTACTTGGAGATTGTCGATGCGAAGCGTGTCACGAGAAGCGATGCAGAGTAGCAGTTCCAATTCTGCCAAACTGTGTATCTTGAACTGGAAACCACTTCTGCTAACGCAAATGTGTGAAAAAACTTCGCTTGCGCAGCGAAATCCAGCACTTTGTCAAGTCCGAGCACTAGTTTGGATCACAATTTCCTCATTCCTGAAAGCCGCACTTTAGCATTCGTTCGTGAGCACCAAGTTATATAGCTCGATTCGTCATTTGTAATGCTTGCAAGTACGTTAACTCAACTCATGGTGCGCCTCCTGGGTGTGTTCCAATTCTATATCTTGTCAAGCTCCCAAACCGCACTTGCCCTTCTTGTGACTTAATTCGTGCTGTTTTGCCACCTGATCCGTGTCATTCACTCCAGAACGACATGAAGTCGTCTCAGTGACGACCCGCATTCGCGACATACTGCACGGTAAAGATGAGTTCCCGAAGTATGTCCTCATCTCAATGGCCCTTACAACGAGCTCAGTCTTCGGAAACCTCGTTCCTTGGTATATTGGCGTCCTCGCAAGCGCCAGTTTCGTATATCTCTTTATGAATCACCACAACAACGCCTCACTACGCGAACGGATATGGGGTCGCTTCTATCCCGAATATATCCCTCCCTTCGTACGTGAGGACAGAAGTCCTCGAAAACCTAGCTAGCATGAATCTCGTCTGCTGACATGAGACATGATCCTGTTTCTTAGCGTAGCGCCACGGATTATGGAACTACCTGATCTGATGGCCCTCTATCCATGGCACACACTGATACACCCCCTATCCTCACCCTGATGTCCATTCTAGACCCAGTATTTTTGGCTTCTGCTCCTGACATCGCTTTGGATCGGAGTTGGCAGTGATATCCTCTACCCCAAGGACCTCAAAGGCCTCGCTATCGCTATGATTGTACCAGGTGCGCTTATTCTGACATTCTACGCCTCTGCGATTCAGGCGGGGCTCTACGAGGCACCCATTCAGAAGCGTTTAAGAGACAAAGAGTAGCGAGCTGAGGTCCGCGTCATAATACCGCCATAAACAGACTCTGTACATAGTTTATTTGAGAAGGTGCGGTCATAACAGCATGTTCATTGTCTCCTAGCGACCGGCTGAACTGAACTCACGTGGTCCTCAGCCAATTGCTTGTAATGCTCGAACATTTGTAGGGCTTCTGCGTCGGCGTCGGTAGATCGATAGCTCGCAATCGAGGCAAACGCCTCACTCGGTGCGTCAATTTGAGCAAACTCTCGGGCAATTTCGACGAACTTGCGGTGACGAATGGCAAATGGGGAAACAACTTCGGAGGTGGTCTTTGAAGCGACGATCGACCTGCGATACGCGATCTCTGCAGCAGCTCGCACAACATGAACCAGAGATGCCTCACCAACGAGCTGGCCCTGAATAAGCGGACCGATTGCATGCCAGCGCCGAACACTCGGGTTGAAAGCGGATTCGGATTTCGGTGTACCCGGACCAGGCTGCGCCACCGTGGTTGGTGCGTTCGCTACTGATCCAGACTTACCTGTGGGAGTCGGAGGCGCAGTTGATTGAGGCTGTGGACCCATCTCGAAGGTGTCAACGCCGGCTGTAGGACCGTCAAAGTCATCGCCGGAATTTGCGCTGCCAGCGTTACCAAGCGGAACGATAGATCTGGCGGTTAATGAGGTAGGCGAGTAACCAAGCTCAATCGGTTTGTTGAATGATCCCGCATGCTCTGCAGCAGATGCAGCCAGAGCCGCAGACTTCGAGTGTGTCGACTGAACAGGGGTCTGCTGCGTTGATCCGGAACATTCGCTGCTGACCGACCTAGCATACCGTTCCGAACTATTCACACGTCGAACCTTTACACCTCTGCGACCACGCTTCTTTGCAACGAGACTCTCGCTGGTACCATCGTCCGGCCCTTCATCACCGTCATCATCACCATCCTCGGATGGCTCATCTGAGTCGTCGGAGCCATCATTGTCGTTTTGATCGATGTTATCCATTCCAAGATATTGACCTGCCTCGTCCTCTCCAAAGCTTTCGGCTGCAGTTGGTGGCAGCGCTTGAGTCGTGATTGCGGTGGTAGACTTCGAACGGGACAAAGAAGCGTTCTCAGAGCTCGACAATTCGGAGGCGTCCTCTTCATATGAAGAATATCCTTCACCACTTGAACACTCCTCCTCCTCCTCGTCTTCGTCTTCGTCTTCGTCTTCGTCTTCGGTCACTGCCTCTTCCTCGTCTTCATCATCGTCCTCATAGCCAAGAGCCCGCTCAACTGCTGCACCAGGTGAAGAATTAGTTGTGGACGTCGTCGATGACCTCGACAGGGAAAGCTGTGAAACAGGAGGCACGGCTTGAGCTTGCAACTCATTCGGACTCCTTCCAGGTGTGTGCTGGGCATTCGATGACAGCAATTTGACGATGCCAAAAGGACCTGGAAGCACGTAGCCATACGAGGCGGGGGTAACTTGAGGGACAACATGGACACTACCCGCTCGACCGCGAACACCAGTTGGGCTCATGCTTGACTGGCTTGCGAGCTTGGCGGCAATAGCCGCATTCTGCTCGTCAAGCTGTGCAAGGCTAGCAGACATCTTGGCGAGACATGTTTGCGTGCTGCGCATTTGGAGCCCAAATGGAGGAGTCATTGCCGGGCTACGCGAGTCAGGACCAGACAGAGACTGCTGATCAGTTGGCACTGGGGTGGTAAAGCCCAGGCCGTCATCAGGTACTCCGGTGGCATGCAGATTGACCCGGTAGAGACCCATGTGCGCAAGTGGAGTAATCACAATGTACACTACCACCGAGTCATCAGTAATCGTGGGGTTCTCTGGTGTTGGGCCAACGACATGGTTCTTTGCAAGCCTAACTGACTTGAATTTCAACCACTCAGGACCAGCACGATGGCGCATTGCAATTGCATCGGCGAGTGATATAGATTGCGGGGTTGCCTCGGAAGGATGGGCTGCAGCGACCTTTTCATACAATTGCTGAATGGTAGATGTTCGCAATAAGTTGCCTGGGTGTGGTGACCAACTGCTCGAGCTATCTTCATTCCAGATGATTCTCACACGGCAGTTGGCCACTTGATCTAGGGTGGCAACTTCCGAGAAAGGAGACCCAGTGTTAGCTTCCGGTTCTGCGAGCTTCAAGCTAGGAACACGTAGTAGCAGCTTTGTGCCCGAGTCTGGAGCGGGATGGCTCGCGAGCGCATGTACGAAACTCAAGAATAAGCGTGAATTAGCATCATTGGCAATCGCTGGCTTTTCTTGCTCAAGAAGCGGTAGGACCGGTTTCACGGACGAAGTAGATTCGTTATCCTGGTCCTGTGCGGCGGTCGGTTGTAATTGCCAAACTTGGTTAGTACAAAAGTCCTTCTCTTGTGTCTGACCGGGACGCCGCACTAAAACGGCGGCTTCCACTGTTTCGGACGACGGGAGAAGGTCGAGCTCAAGTAGTCGCTCCATAAGGGCAGGGCCATCTCGTAGTGGATAGACCTGTGCACCACGCTCGATGCCGCTCTGAGCGGTAAATGACGACGTCAGGGACAATCCAAGCATCTCGATGGCCTTTGCGAACTCCGCACTGATGCCAGCTGCTGCTGAGACCCATCCTGGGCGTACACCTTCCAAAGGCTCATACAACCCAAAGGTCGTAAGGAACAAGCGTGTCAGCAGGCCAGAAGTGGCGTGATGTGCAGCCAGCGCCAACGCGGCACTAGGTGAGGCCATATTAGATGCCACAAGTGGTGCTGCTTCGGTTTCATGCAACAAGCTCGTAAGGTGCCTAATATCTCCCAAGGCGGTTTCAACCTTAGCTTTGTCGATGGGGTCAGCCAGTGCGGCTTGCGCGGAACGGCTAAGCAAGACTAACTTCTGGGCTGGAATTGTGAACTTCCACGTACGACGGCCGGCTACATTACGAGTGACAACTATGAGCTCGCGGCCAGTGATGGTTTCAACTTCACAGCACGAGAATATCGCCTTACGATTTACCAGGAACAAACGTGGTTTAGCCACGGACTTGATGTATCCTGATCGCTGCAGTGATCTCAAGAGCGTTGATTCAGGAAGAACCGCTCCCTTAGGAGTCGGAGGGAAAAGGGTTGTGCCATCGACGAGAACACGACTTCGGAGCAGTCTCCACAAAAGCTTGTCACTACGTGCAAAGAAACGTTGACGCAACATTGAGAGCCGAGATTCGAAGCCAGGCGATGACATAATTTCAAGTGCAAACGCCGCAGGCGAACGTGCCCAATCCCAAGGACTGTCCTTGTTAGACTGCTTTTGGAACGCAAGCAGTCGCATGAGTTCACCTCGCATAAAGCGACCGTTATCTCGAGCATGCTTCTCATACGTAGCGAGGCATAGGCCGGCGTCCGCGCGAGAGAGGGGACCGATATGGAGTGGAGAAGGCCAAGCTGGGTCAGCGATGCCCCGAAGCATTTGAGGCAGGCTTGGGCGAAGTGATGACACCTTGAGCGGTTGCGCTTCATGTAACAAGAGCTTCAGACATTGCATACAGACTGCATAAAGCTCCTGCGATTTCTTATGCACGCCAATCGACAGTGCTTTTGAGACAAGTTGTGCAAATTGGGGCGATTGGAGCAGAATTGGTGCAACTGACATCCAGGTAAAGATACAACGAAGCAGAGACACAGCAGGTATGTTAACCTTGTCCATTTGTGACGATGGGAATGAAATGACTTGCCCACCTTTCGCGGTTGGTGACGCTGCCGGTGATGATGCCGAGGACTTCGACGCACTCGGTTCGTAATCTGCCATTTGCTCCAAGGCTGTGATAGCCAGCCGCGTAATGGCAGAGAGCAATTCTTCGACGCCTTTGCGTGAGACGCTGAATAGGAAGCCATGCACAGGGGCCATACTGGTCACGCTTTCAATAATTGAGAGGCAAACCGATTCCGGCCAGGCCCCAGCGAATGTCTCGAGCTTCTTGCCGAGATTGGTAAGAAGACCCATATGGATCGGACAAGGTGCCAGGGTATTGGGGCTCGAGTCGTCCAATTGGCCTTCGTCAGTGTTTTCAATGGCTCCGGTATCATCGTCATCCTCAATTTCCTCGTCGCTTTCTGGGGGGTTTGAGGTTCGGCTCTCGTGCTCATTCGAATCTGAAGTCCGTGAAAGTGGCGCTGACTTCAGCGACGCCTCCAGGGCGCGCTGCCAGACCATATTGGCAATCAGACTTGCGATGAGTTCCAGGTTAGCACCCTCCGACTCGATTGTTAGTGCGGACAGCAAAAGTGCAGGGAGTGACCCTAGCTGCTCGCGGGCTGTAATAGGATCATATAGCGCTCCAATGGTGATGGCAGCTGGATCACATGGATTATAAGGATCTGCCGGATGCGGCCCCCATTCGATGGTGTCCTCAATTGCAACCTGTGAGGCTCCACTCTCTCCGCCACTGCCACTACTGCCGCCGCCTCTGATTTTGTACTGAGTAATCTTAGCTGATACAAATGCTGGCTCAAGAATAAACAGTTCGGGTCCATCAATCGCAAGACGCTTTGATCCTGCAGCAGCAGCAGTAGCAGCCTTGTTCGAGGCCGCAAGCGCGGAGCCTGATCCTCCTGCCCCACTGGGACCTGCCGATTGCATGATACTGTTGGCAACGTTTGAAGGCAAGTCAGTTGGGAATACGGGGACTAGATCCTTCCAGAGAACGTCAGCAACGGATTGACTGCTTTCCTTCTGCGCCAAGGTCTCTTCGATGGCCGCGCTCCTAAGGAGGGACGCATACAGCAGGCGGTGGAGCCGGCATCGGCACGCCGGTGGAGCCATCTGCCCTCCCGCAGGGATGGCTGTAATAACTGCATTTCCTGGCTGTGTCTCGTCTAAAGAGGAAGATCCCGCACGAGGAAGCTGGGATCCTACCAAGCCGGAGCTTGCTGGCGAGGTGCCTGCACTTGGAGCGGCAGTAGAGTGGGTGGAGACGGCGCTTGTGCTTCTTACCTCCTCGATCCAAATGGGCTGACTAAGCAGGTGCTGAAGGAGAGGGTTGGAGCTGGTCTGAAGGCGAGCAAGCAGCTCTTGACTTCGAGCGGTGGAGCCAGCCGAAGGGGGTGCAGCAAGTGTTGCTGAAATTACGTTTGCAGCAGCAGCAATTGCTGCTGCCCCACGCTCCGCAGTGGCCACAATGGCTGCAGCATGTCCGTCCTGGCCTGCAGTTCCCACAGTGGATGAACATGGATAGAGATGAACCAGATTGGGAGCCACAGCTGAACTAGAAAGGCTTGGGAGTGTCGGTAACGAGGCGACATTACGTGCAAGGCATGGCCAGTAGTGGGCTTGGCCTGAACCTATCAGATGAGATGCTGCTCCGGAGAGGCACTTAAGTTCCTTCCCGTTTGCATCGACCATCGAGAATTCAACCCGCATCGCGGTCTTGGCTCCGCCTGTCGTCAAACTCTCTGCACGCTCTGCACGCTCTACAAACTCCGCCAGCGGAAGGGAGCTTGGGACCTGAGCGACCAAGTTACCGAGAATATCAGGTGGCAACGAGCGAAGGAAACTCAATACCTCATGCTTATCTTCAGTCGTAGGCCTCAGTGCTGCCTCGACACGTAATTTGGCTTTTCGCATCACAAGCAATTTTGCAAGACGTCGTTGCTGACGCATAAACTTGAGCCAGTGAGTTCGAACTGCGAGTGCCTGGGGAAAGAAACGGGCCGATCCATCACGTGGAGGTGGAACAGCACGACCGGAGTGCAGTTCATTTGTTCGAATCGCCAAGAGGCCGCGTACCGCCAATGGAGGAGGATCATCCGGTGAGGCTGTTCCAACGACCGAGGTCGGCGCTGCGAGATGAGGGTGCATTCGGATCGTACCAGGAAGATCCAAGGGATCTTTGAGCAAAGACGTACTACCAAACACGCTCTCCGAGTAAAGTTCTGCCTCAGTTATCGTACTGTCGGCATCAAGGATTCGTTTATCAGCATCGTCATCGTCCGTGTCAAACTCAGACACTTCGGACAGGTCAGACCCTGCTCGCTTGAGCTTCAAACCCTTTGAAGCTTTGTTTGAGTCTTCCCACTCTCTCGACTGCTGTCCTTTGGGGGAGTCCAGCTGCTTTGGATCTTCGTCTTCTTCAGCGAGGCCAGGCAACGATGTATGCAACGCGTACAAGTGTGCATGGAGTGCGGCCAATGCGCCGAAGGCGAGCAGCGCACCTCTTCTAGTAGCCACATCGATGTCCTCAGGGCACGACAGCAAATAGCTCAGGTGAGGAACAAGATAGGGAACAATGACATCTACTGCAGGAAGTCCTGAAGTGAAGAGTGATGCGGCATGGGCTATGACAGACATGGCGACTGGGGAGTTCGGAGGCTGATCTCGCAGGAGCTCGCAAATCGCTCCCAGGAACAAGTTGCGGTAGCAAGCGTGAATCGTTGCCGGTGCAACCGAGAAGATTCGACACAGCGCAGCAGTGGCGACGGCTCGCCCATCTTCGTATCCTGGTGCAGAGTGATACACAGCCTCAAATAACCACGGACCAAATAATGCGAGGATTTGGTTCAAGTCTGGGCCGCCTTTGAGTTCCTCCAAAAGGTGTTGAGCATGAGCTGTTACGGGTGTGCCTGTTGCTGTTCCCGGAAGAGAAGATACGACTGACTCTGGGTTGGATGATGGACCCTGCGTGCTGTCAGTGCTACCCCCTTGCCCTTTGGCTGCCAGTCGAAGCTTGGCATGAGCTAAGAATTGCAATGCAGTATCGGCTATACCTTCAATCATTACAGCGAACGTGTCTGGACCGGAACTCTGTAGAGGGCTACCCAGTAAGTTGTGGAACTGCCACCAGAGGTAGGCAAGCTCCAGGGGAGAAACGTTTACCACTGAGCTGAAGTTTTCGGGCCAGTAGATGGTTAGGCGGATTGCATCGCTGGTAGCATTTCTGGATGGATCTGCTGCAGATGCGACTGCTGCTGTGGTTGAAGCTGCCGGAGTTTGCGAGGTACTGTCACTGGCAGCAGAGGTTGGCGAGACCGGTCCTTGTTGATCGTAACTTTGGTCATGCCCTTGCTGGGCTGAGTGGGGCTGAGTCGCTTGGATTGAGGGTAGACTTGACGGTGAGGGGGCAGGCGTTGGAGCGCTTGAGGGGGGAGGGTTTGATCCAACTGCTGATGTTGCTACACTGCGTGTCGGCATGGGTCCAGAGGTTGGGGGACTGGCAGGAATTGGAGAGCTAACTCGATTAATACCTAGCGTTTGCGTTGGCATTGGAGGAGAGCTCTGGGTTTGTGACGCAGGCACATGCCGGACAGCAGCTCGGCCGCGAATGGTCTGTCGAATGTAAGACAATAGTGCCCTAGTCAGAGCTGCGCATACGGCACGCCAGTGAACGATGAGCCACCTACGTTTGAGCCAGGTACGGCTGAAGCTGGCAAAGGCATTCCAGAGAGCAGGATCCATAGGTGTCGCTCGGACCCACACATCAAATAATGTCTGCACTAAATGGAACTCAATTCTAGATGCGAAGTGGACGGAGGTTGCCGGATCGCAAAAAACCGCGTTTGTAATGCCAAGCAAGACGCGAAGTAGCAAGCGCCACGAATCCTGTGAGAGTGAAAAGGTACGCGCCACTGCCGCGAGGATGTTAAGTGCCGTGTGGCCAAGCTTCACATGGCATTCTAGTTCCGTTCGGTCTCTATACGCCGTGCCTGGACCACAGATCTCGGTCACACCATGTGGTCCAGGTCGTGGGATATAGGGATAATCCGGCTGACTGATTAGGACAGGTTGAAGTTGCACTGTTCCCTGCTGCTGCCCTCCGGCTCGCTGTGTCGCACTAGTGTTCACAGTGACTTGCATCGTTGGGGGCACCCCACCGCCTTGGAATGCCGGGAGGTGGTTCGGGTGCACATAGGGAAGTGGACGTCCTGGAACTCCGACACCTGTCCGTGGTCGCCGGTGTGAATCAAACAGCTGCGAAAGATGTAGGAAGATAATTTGGAAGAAGCCGCTCTCGTTCTGAGTAATTGCTTCGGGTCGAGCTTTGGGGTCGAAGATCCATTTCGAGTAGATATCCAAAGCCGCCGTAATCACCGCATGGTCATCGAACGACCAGCTCAGCGTATGTCCAATGGATTCCATAGTCCATACCACGTGGGAAGACGATGGCAACACTGATGGATGGTGTACATTGGGCATGTACAGATAGTCAATCACAGGCTTGGCCATTAAGCGAGACACCTCATTCGAGTACAACGAGAGCATTCCGGTGTCTAAATGGGGGAATTGGAACAGTCCGAGGGTGGATTCAGCGCACTGAGGCATTGAAAATCCTTCAAACTCGATACCTGAAAGGGCATCAGATACTTGGCATGCCATGATACCTAGCTACGCAAGAGCAAGGCTCTCAAGTTTGCGTAGAGGAGTTGTAACCAGCCGCTTTTCTCGCGGAGCGGAGATCTCCGAAGCGCACGAGAGCCTAGGGCAACCCGTAGGAACTTGATGGATGAGAAGATATTCATAACGCAGCAATCAATTCAGTGGACGTACCGGAACGCTCGGGGGCAAGCCCGCTCCTGGATAGTGAGTAGAGCTGCATAGTCTTGTTCGGACTTGAGGGGCACCAGCTGGTGCTTTGGATGCTCACAAGAGCCAAACAAGTTACAAGTCAAGTCTAGACTACGACAGTGAGGAAATATACCCCAGTAACTGTACGCAACCTCGACTTTGGTACTCGTGAACAGTGTAAAGTATCTTGGAATCCGTAATATCATCCACCGGGTTCTAACCCGTCTTGGCCCGGATTTGGCCAGCGAATCCTCGAACAGCAAAAACTCTGGCTGGAGTATTTTGGGTGTAGCTCGGTGGGGAATGGGTGCGCAGATGAGATTGCCCGCGCATCCTGTATTGCAGTCCGTGGTCGACGCGAATCCGTTGCTATAACATTGATGCACTCCTGGGTTCACCTCGATTTTACATCTAGAAACCTCTTACATTAACTGTGCTGAGGTGAGCCTGTGCAAGACAGCCATCAGCTGAGCGAGCACCATGGGCGATCTCGGCGTGAACATAGACGCAGATACGCGGCAAACTACTATTTTCCTGGCGGCGGACGGAGACGGTATTTCAGATGAGATTGGCCTGGAGCTAGCCGGGCATCTAACAATGTCTGCGCCCGGCTCCAGTGGGAATACATCCTCGACCATGATTGCAATCTCCTCGTTAACAACGCCAGTAGTATGGAGCTTCCCATACGTTTGGTTTGGACTTGGTGCGGGTGCTATTCCCGCAATGCTCTCTTTTGTGTTGTGCTTAGCGATAGCTCTCACGTACCATCGTGAAACGACAACCTGGACACACTGCAATGTTGAAAACTGGCTGCCTTCATTCTCGGCAGTGATTGGACAGCACTTCCCGGAAATAGCAATTTGGCGCATTGGCGTATCGATCTTGATCCTGCAAAGACTGATTGACATCGGCATCTACTACAACCTCCATAAGGCGACCATTCCCAGCTCGTACTCAAACCCACTCAATCACCATCGATTGGTGCTTTATCAAACACTGAACGTAGTACGAGGCTTCTTCGCTTTCGCTGAGGTTGCGAGTCTAGCCATGCTAACATATGTGTCATCGAACGAAATGTTCTCCGTCCATCAAATGGGGTTCATTGGCTTTGTCTTGGGCGCTCTCGCGAACTGTATTCTACAATTGGTGTTGTTTCGGATGAAGCCGGCGTCTCGAGCCAACTTGCCTGGGCAGATAACTTCGTACGATTTGAAGGTTAAAACTTTTTGCCTGCAGCTCGCCGCAACTGTGGGCGCGACCTACACCTACATCCGTCATGAACAATATTGTGAGCCTGGTATGTACTCGCTCTTTGCCCTTTGTGAGTACACGTTGATCATGAGCAACATTTTCTTCCACCTTACTCTCTGGTGGGATGCGCCGACCACGATAATGGCGATTAGGCTCGATCTGCCCAGTGTGTGGGTCAACCACCATGCTCCGAAAGAGTCCCAGAGCCTTGTAAGTGTTTCAGGCTGGAGTAGCTTTCGCTCGAGCCAAAGACGCACATCCTGCACATCTGTATTGTAGCAAAGGCTTTTTCGGACACGGAGCTTTCTTTCTTGAAAACATTACAAATGAGTGGTGTAGCATAGAAACCGGCAGTCTTGCGATTTATTTGAGATAGTTTGCTCACTCAAAGGGCTACTCCCCTAATCGCTTCATTAAAAGTCTGGTCTCGGAACCGCGATCTGATCTCCTGAACATAACGAAGCTCACCTAGTATAGCGAGAGAGAGTTTACAAGCGCGATCCGGCCGAGGTTGAGTTGCCAAGTCGTACTTGAGTAATCAGAGGGTACTTGAGGCCCTTATCGTGGCTACGGGCAACAATCTGCTCGGCCTCCTCATCTGAGAGGACACGAGAGCTTAAGTCCTTGACTTCCTCTTCGGAATAACCAATCTGGCGTAGAACTTGGTCGAAGGTAGGATAATCCGTGTAGCCTTCATCAATACCTTCAGGCTCGGGCGACTTCCAAATGTAGAAGGTCTCACGACGGTAGATATTCAGTGGCTGACGATACTGAATGCGAGTAACGATGTCGGGGTTGGAAATGAACCAGCGACCGAAGCCAATCAAGTCGTACTTGCCTAGCTCGAGTGCTTGCAGACCGCTGAGAGGAGTGTAACCACCAGCACCAATCAGCACACCTTCATAAAGCGATCGGAACTTATCGGCGTTGACAGATGGCAGCTGATGACCTGGATCAGTGACCGCATCGCCCTTAAACTTGGGGTCCCAGCGCGGCTCCGTCAGAAGCAAGTATGCGAGCTTGCGCTTGCTCAGCTCCTTGATGGCGTAGCCATAAATAGCATCAGGGTTGGAGTCCTTGACACCGTTGTACGAGTAGGTGTCATTGTTGTGAGGACTCAGGCGGCAGGCCACGCGGTCAGCGCCTAGCTCTGCAATCAGTGCGTCAATCACCTCCAGCAGCAGTCGTGCACGATTCTCGAGAGAACCACCGTACTGGTCAGTTCGCTTGTTCACACCATCGTTCAAGAACTGGTCGATGAGGTAGCCGTGTGCACCGTGCAGCTCAACACCATCAAAGCCGGCTTCGATGGCGCAGCGAGCAGCGTGCCGGTAGTCGTCAATCAGACGAGGGATCTCCTTCGTCTCGAGAGCACGAGGCACTGCTCCATCGACAGTCTGGCCGTCGTAGGTAACCGCCGGAAGACCGGTGGGAACATCCGAGGCGGAGACACCTGGGGGTGTTGGCACTGCCTGCGCCTTCACCAGGGCGTGCGCAGCGAAGGAAGGATGTGCAACGCGTCCAATGTGCCAGAGTTGGCAGTAAATGTACCCTCCCTTCTCGTGCACGGCCTGAGTGACCTGCTTCCAGCTTTCGACCTGCTCAGCAGTGAAAATACCAGGAGAGCGCTGAAAGCCTACCGTCTCGGGTGAGATGAACGTCGCCTCGGAGATCAGCAGTCCACCCTTGGACGCACGCTGTCGGTAGTACTCCGCATGAATAGGCGTTTGAGTGAGGGTGTTGAGCTTGGAACGGGAGCGGGTGAGCGGTGCAAGAACAATTCGGTGCAGAAGCTCCATGCGACCGACCTTGATAGGGGTCGTAAGCATGGTACTGGCGCTAGAGGACGACATATACCTAGGAGTGAGCCTACAGCGGGAGTTTCGGTGTGCGAGAATATCCGCATAGTTCAAGTGATTTTGAGGAGTTGATCGAATTAATTGGGTTGTTCAAGATGAGTGCAATGTAGCGCTGCGATTAGATTTACATCCACACGGCGTGCATACCCATTTCACAACACACGTCAGTCTGTTGCAGAGCTGTATTTCTGGCCATCCGTCCTGGCCCGGATTCAGGCCACCCAGTTGTTCCAGAACACTCCTTCTCGATGCTTGACCTGGGATTTCCCCCACGGATGCGCTGTAAGCCTATCTAGATTCACAGTGGCTGAAAGATATATCCTTCTGCAGCGCAACGACAGTGTGTAGAGTAATCGAATTTATGCGAACTCATGGTACGTATGGCTGAAATCAAGACTGTTTCTGTAACGACACATAAAACGAAGCCTCCACCGATTCCGAGACGGTCTCGGTTCGTGCCGAGAACAGAAGAAGACTCATGAGCGAGTGTGGGGAAGATGATTCGCTCTGACCTCGCGAATGAACGAGTGATCGTCATGGAGTGTACCTCCTCAAAGCGAGGCTTAACAGGCTTCACAAAACGACAAAAGATCACAACCCATCATCTCAGTCCATGCTTACGTCCGACTGAAAGGCTACAGAGTGGTAGCCATATCAAGCTCACTTGCTCAATGGTAGACTAGGCTGACCCAGCGGTTGAATAGCGAGCTACCGTAATGCATAACACTCTCCCCTGGTATTACGACTACGAATCAGATCGGAAGGTCACGTACTTCCCATCATTCTCTGTTCATTTTCCTTATGATCGCCGGTTGTACCATAATGGTTTGCATTAGGCGGTCTGCTTATCGCTCCGAGGCGTCTGCTGCTTGGAATACACTCCGGTTTTTCCGATCTGGCTATAGAGGACCCATTCAACTGAACAACATTGCCTCTAGGACTTCTCTTGAGGTGGGACGCCCCCAATAAATCGAGTAGGCTACTATCTTCGTGCTCTTGCTCGCGACGTTGCGAGTCATATACTGACTGCTTTGGACCTCACCTTGGGATGTCAAACTCCTTTGGCGCTAGCTCGAAGCCCTTGTAGGAAAAGCCAGGTGTGACCGTGCAGCCCACCAGTGTCCATGCGCCGAGGCTCCGCGCAGTTTGCCAGTGCCGGGATGGCACACGGGCCTGCGGTAGGTCTCCGCCTAGTATGTCGGGACCCAGACGATACTCCGTAACTGGCCCCTCCTCGTTCGATGCGACGGAAAGCAGCAGTGGGGCGCCAGCGTGGTAGTGCCAGATCTCCGTTGCGTCGAGTCTGTGCCAGTGGCTGCGCTCGCCTGCCTTTAGGAGGAACAAAATCGAGCTGCCACATGGCCTGCCTTCTGCAGTGGTCACCTCGGTCTCGAAGTAGCACTCGCGGAACCACCCACCCTCCTCATGTTCCTGCAGCCCAAGCTTGCGAACGATCCTGTCGGCTTCGCTCAGAGTACCAGCATTGTCGCCCTCGTGACTTTGCTGCTCCGTCAGGGTGACCTTGTCTGAGCTCATCGGGGTGTCAGATGAGCTTGGGCACACGAAGCGTGTCTCGAACCAAGGACGATGTCTCTCACGTCACTTCTTTGGACACTTGACTGCGTGATCACTGCGAATCACTGCAACCCCACCAGCGGTCTCGCAAAGTCGCGTGGGGTTCTCTCCAGATGGTTCTCAAAGTGTGTTTCCTCAGTGATCATCGCCAGTGCTCTGCTCGATGAGGCTGGTGCCGTGACATGCAGCACCTCCAAGAGCATATCCGTTTCGGCTTTTAGCCGGATCCGGCCAAACCACCGGGCCGGACAAAAGGTAGTGATCCGGGGCGGGGGTGCGGGAATACCCGCCTCAGTCAAAAAAGAGGGAAAATGCAGCTGAGACGGGAGTGGAAGAGTGAGGTTTTGGGGACGCGTTTCGCTTGGGGTAGCAGGATATAGTGTAATGATATTACAGATTGTAGTAGTGAATTACTATAGCTATCGATTGGTATCGGGGACTGCCCGCGATGTTCGCTTATTACCTCGCAATCGCGCTGAAAATCACTTCGCGACCCCAGTTTCGTGCGGTTTTCACCCTATTTTCAATGCGTTTGAACTCCTTGGAACGCCCGTGCACCCCCATCAATCGTGCTGCGTGGAAGCCTAATGTGTCTTCTCACGAATGCACCGCGTGGATCGCAATATATACCTCAGGGAGTGGGCAAGGGCGCCCCTCGCTCACGCAACCGAGGGGTCGTTGCTGACCTCATCTGATCGGAATAATCGAGGTTTTATGGCTAACGGAGGTGTCTGTCTTGCCCGAACTTGGCACCATATAGCATGTTCCGACTCACCCAACGAGTTTTGCGCCAGGCCGCTTTCACGGCTACCCGAGCTCTGCGCCAGGACGCAGGCGCAGCGGGCAAGAAGGTTGACGGATTCTTGACTCTGTCGTTTGCAACGCCGAATGTCGTGATCAACAAGGCTGTTCCCGTGCACATGGTGACCTTGACCACGGCTGAGGGTGAGATGGGTATTCTTGCTGACCACGCTCCCACGCTCGCTGAGCTCAAGCCCTGCGTCGTGTCCGTTTACGAGGCTAAGGAGACCACTGAGCCCTCCAAGTACTTCGTTCCTGGTGGTTTCGTCGTCGTCAACGCTGACTCCTCGGCCAGCATCACCGCTGCAGATGCTATCCCTCTCGAGGACATCGACTTCTCCCTCGCCAAGGCAAAGCTCGATGAGGCTAACGCTGAGTTCGCCAAGCCTGGCAAGTCAGACAAGGAGCTCGCTGAGTCTCGCATTGCTGTCGAGGTCTTCTCTGCTATCATGCAGGCTGCTGACAAAAAATAAGCACACGGGGTTGTTCGGAAGGAAGGCGAACTAAGCGGCCTGTCGCGGGGCGACAGTTTGCTTATTTCGTCTCGGTGAGAATAAGATGATGACTGAGAACAAGATAAAGGAGCGAGTGGGTGTGGGCTCGGTACGGGTTATGCCTTCACCCGCGGCCTTTATCTGGCACGACGTCATAGTGTATCAACGTTACAACGTTACGTTATGATAGTAGTACACCCAGACCAACTCATCGAAACCAACCCAACAGAAGCACAGACAACTAAAACACAGCAAGCAGAGAACGAAAAAAAAAGTCACAAAAGGTTACATTACTTCCCCCAATGCAGCATTTCAGATCAGGATGATTCGCCCGCTAACAAGAGAGCCTAAGAACCGCCAGAAGAGTTCACAAGCACGCTGCTGACTGCTGACTGCTGTTCGAATCATCCATGGTTATATCAATCAAAGTGATGTCTCTCACCCAGACCCACCAGTCGGTTACATGTATGTATGATGGAAACCCACCCTCAATGTGTATATCAAAACTTCACGTATGTATACATTCAACGCGATTGAGTGAGTTTAATGTAGGCACGCATCACTTGACGTGTTATACAATTTAGCGGACGAGGCGGATGGATCCGGAGAAGAATCCCAAGGAGAAGGAAAGCTTCCGCGATCGAAGGAATGAAGTCTTGATGTTCGCGCGATCAAGTAGACGCGCGAAGGCGTTGCCACGGATGCATCCAAGTGCGTAGGGAAGTCGACTCATGCATCAGCCAGCCAGAGAGAGAGATGCCTAGCTCATGTTCCTAGTGTATATATTACCTCAAAAGGGCATGAAAACCAGCGACAACAAACGTACACGCGTGCGCACACTTGTAACGTCTCCCGCAGCAGCCGTATCTTCTCCAATCCGCTCCGTTAGTTAGAGCCCCCCAGCCACCCACTCCACACAACTCAATTTCAATCTGTTATTTCGTCTAGTACGCGTCGAGCTAACGCTTATGAATACAAGCTAAAAAAGTAAGATCCGTCGTGTGTGGTGTGTGCGCACGAGCGTACGTGCATGTGAAGGTGTGTTATCCGGTGCGTTCATCCAGGGCGACGTGTGCGCCTATACCCATGCCCAAACTCCGAAGTGCGTATGAAAGTTGTTTCGCCTGCACAGGACTAGTTTACTTGAAAAAGCGAGTGAGCCAGGGTGGTGAAGCGCGGTCAAACCCAAGATCACACCCCGCAACAACTAGACTAACTCGTTGGCACACACCAAGTGGACGTATTGCGTGGCAATTGCATGCGTATGCACCCGGCACATGCATACTAGGACTAGTCTTGCTCGATTGACCCACTCTGGCATACGCACTCTCGTCGCCCGTGTACGATCAGCGGGAGTAACAGCAGTGGGAGCAGCATCAGCAGGCTCGCTACCATCACCGACGGTCACTACAGCATCTCGCCTATCACAAGTGAGCATGTACAGACACCTCGCGACCAAGGCTGCGACCTCTTCACGCAGTCTGGAGGACCTGGCCGCAGAGTGGCAGAGGGCCTCCAGGGAGGGTAAGGATAAGGATATGGCATCTCCTACGGCTGCCGCCAAGCTCAAGAGCGGAGGCGCGGGAGAAGACGGAGAAACCTCAAAGACCGAAAAGGTCTTAACACTCTCGTTGGTTCAGTCATCACAGCGACTGCGTGACGCCGTGGCGAAAGATGATATCGAACTCGCACTGCTCATCGCATTCGCGGAGTTCAGGTTCATGCCGGGCTATCGCGATATGCTCGTCGAATACGTCGTCGAGTTGCGAGAGAGACATGCTCGAGTTCTTAAGCAGCGCAGGGCCGGTCAGAAGGGCAAGGTAAAGCTCCCCCCGCTCCAGGTCCAGTCCAGTTCGAAGGCCTCAGTACCTGACGCCATTGTATTCAACATGATCATCCGCACGCTGATTGACCTTGCAAATGAAGAAGCCCAACGCAAGACTGTCGGTAAGATGCCGATCGCAATGCACCCAGAGCTGGTTCGAGAGGAGACCCTGAAACTGGCGGAGGAAGCAGCAAAAGACAATCAGAGGAGTGCAGCGACGTCTTCAAGTGACGCCGTGGGATACACTCCATTGCCCACGCCTGCTCAGCCCTTTGGAGGTTTATTCAACTCAACGGCGCTGGAGGACCAAATGCTCAATTCGATCAAGCGCTCCATCGACGACTTCCAACAGCAACAACGACAGCCGCAGCAGTCACAGCCTGAGCAGACGCCAAAAGACGCTACTTCCGACAAACAAGCAGCCGAAATCGTCGCGGAATATCTCAAGGAGTTGGACAGTGAACCTCCCAAGCCCAAAGCATGGTCCGATTCTGGGGTATTGACCGCACTCCGAACGCTCGACTATATGCAGTATCTGGCCACACATCCTAAAGCGGTTAAAAAGTTGCAGCTTGGTGACGGTATGGAGGACCTCATTCGAGATGCTGATCAAGACGCTGCCCCCAAGGTTAACCTATCTTTGGCACCTGACGTCCGCTCCTTCATACCTATCGCTAGGGTTGCTGGAGCTGCAGGTGACGCGATTCTGGGTCAGGCGTTGATTGTGCGGCTGCACAAGTGGAATGTCCTGCGAAGGACTCAGGACAGGAAGGAAAAACCGCAGGAACTAGCCAACCGAGCGGCTCAAGAGGAGGAGCTTCGACTTGCACTGTTACAAGCCTTGGCTTCACGATCTCCAATGTCGTTGGATCGCTATACGATTTTTATGACGTTATGGGATGCTTTGCAGCGAGACCAGAGCGACGCTCCCAAGGAGGCGTCCGAGCCGTCAGAAGATGGCGAATGGCCCACCTGGCTATGGCCTCCTCAACAAGCCTTCGAGTTCCACCCGGCATTCACAATCGCCGACAACCCTAAGATGAATCCTGACGGATCTGATATCGCAGCTGGGGAAGGAAAGGAGGCGAAACTCGTTTCGGAGGTTGTAGAACAAATCACTTATGTTTCCCCGCCAAGTATGTTGTATCGGGTTTTTGAGGGTCAGGCTGACCAAGATGGAGACAATGAGAAAAAACGATTCACAAAGGTGCCAATCCTGCATGCGTTGGGGCAGAGTCCTGCGGACTTTGCGGCGCGGAGTGTTACATCAATTTTTACTTCCTACACATGGCCGCAGGTATGGGCGGGTGTTTTTGATTCTGCGCGTTCCCTATCTTATCTCGAACGCTGTGCCCAGATCATGTTGGCAAGTGCACGCAGTGCTGACAAGAGCGGTGCACTCCCAGCAGTTCCACGACATCCTGCCGTACAATGGGCTACATCTCCAGGACGACTTGCTAAGCTTATAGCATTCGTTCAGACGGCCCCGAGGAATTTATCTGAGTTGTACGAGGCCCTAGCACTAGCCGCTAGACGAGAAGCAGGAGTAACTGATGAAGAACCGGAGCGCCGTTTGGATACTCTCTATGCTCAGGCGCAAAGCGTCTTTACGCACGAAAACGTGCAGAACGCACTTCGCCTGTGTTCCCTGATGACCCTGCACTCGTTTGGTTTGATGCTTCCCAATGTGCTTCCCGACCCTGTTCCCCCACAGCTCGCTGTCTCAAGTCCTGACCTGGCAAACAAAATCCGAAAAGAAGTCGCAGAAGCGCACGCCCTGGTTACGCAGCTCACAGCACAGCGACGAAAGCTGCTCGATTTGTTTTTGGTTCAAACGGCTGCCGAGTTTAACTTAGTTGCCACACGCGCGATCTGGTCACGCCCCAATGTCACAAAGGCTCCTGTGGATCATAACGGCGCTGACAAAACCTCTCCAGATTCCCAGAGGAAAGGCTTCGTTCCTAGTGCCCTATCGCTTGAACAAATCTCGTCGGACAAGATATCTAACATCTATTGGCCCCTCTCGAAGCGGCGTGAAATCGAATCGGTCTTCGAAAGCATCCCTAGATTACGATTAGCATATCCTGACCCTATGTGGTTTATTCAGAATCGCACCAGCAGAGAGGCTGCAACACGGGTGGTCGTGGAGGTAGCATATTCACGCAATGACGAAGACGTTGCTGTCCGTTCGGTGCTGCTCGCCCAACGCGCACAGCTGCTTCCGTCAAGCTTGACGATTGCTGTGGAGTCGAACCCGAACCGCGCAGCTAGCCTAGTCCGCTACCTGGTCCAGGATTTTGCTGAGATGGTTGCGGCAGGCACAGGTCTAACCAAGCAGCTCCACACTCTCAAGGAGAGACACCCACGACACCTGGCGCTGGGTCAACGGGACGGTTTGCTCAGTCCGGAACTTCCTGTCTTAACCTACCCTGGTCAGGCGCCAGGACTCCTTGGTGCTTTGCCCATATCATCTGTTGACGTCATCAGATTCATTCATCCTCAGGCTGGCGTTGCCTTTGCACAAGAGCAGCTGTTGCTCGCTGCACGAGCGTTGCGTGTTGCAGGAAGAGCTTACATCATCACATCAGATGGTCGTCTTACTCGACAGCTGACGAGCCTGTTTGCCGACCAATTGCAATCTGGAACGAAGTGGAGAGGTTTGCCTGTGTTTAATGGAGCCGAAGACGTAGCCGCAGCCGTCTTGCCATCTACGGAGGCGAAGTCTGAGCAGTCAATTGCTCGTGCCGAAGGAAATTTGAGCCGCTTGTTCCGCGCTTTTGAGCTCATGGACGAGACGGATGACAATATCGGATCGTTCTCGAACTATACCTCCAAGACTAAGAAGAAAGGCAAGCGCAAGAACGAAGAGCAAGATGAAGAGGACTCGGAACTCGCCTCTGAGATGAAGATTCGGTGCTATATGCTCGTGCGAACGGCCGAAGAGTGGGAGTAAGTCAAGAGACAATACAATAAGAATCGCAGTTTGTCATTTATTATGAGGAGGCTTCACCTCCTACACTTGTTAAACTATTATAGAGCTCTAGGTGTACGCATGGACGTAGCGACATACAAACCAGCCTAAACCCGACTGGGAATGAGGCTCTCCTGCCAGTACGACAGATACTGGCTGAAGACATGAGCTGGACGCTCGCTATGCGTTTGCTTATCGACCTGCACCTTGTGGCTTCCTCAGGAAGTCTCGAGATCCAACATTCATGTTGGCTTGCCACTGGGCACTCTCGAAGTAACTACCGGTAAGATTACGGAACCGGAGCACAGTAGAAACAAATGCTTGTCGCAGGTGCTTGTCATGGGCTGATTGACGAGCTTGCTCAGAAGCCCGTGGTGACGGTGCCGGTGCTGGAGCGCCTTGTGTTGCTCCCGAGCTACCTGCATCGTCTGCTTCCGCCTCTCCCGACTGCAAACCACGGACCAGAGCGTCACTACCTGGCTCTTCATCTACACCAACATCTTGAAGGTCTGGAAGGTAGTCAGGATTGGTGAGGTCGTCCTCGTCATCATACTCACTCATTGCCGCGACGAGTCGGGGTTGGAATGGCTTGAATAGGATAAGATCCGGCAGAGGTGGATGCTCCTTGATATACTCATTTTTACGTGCGAGTCGTTCAGCAGGAGGTAGCTTGTTGAGTGAGGCAAAGTACTTCTCCTGTTCCATCTGGCGAACATAATCCTCGCGGAGGAGTTGCACAAGAGGCTTTTCGTATTGTGAGAAGAAGTGTCGTACGGCAACTTCCATCATCAAAGGAACGAGAGTGGTGACACCAATCACGAGCCATACGGTTGGTGACGAGAACATTCGCTCTGGAATGCCATAATAGGTCACGTTGAAGTCGGGGAATGACGAGAATACAAACACGACAATAAAGTAGAACATAATTGAGATGGTGAGAGATCCTACGTGGACCCATGTAATGCTGTGCATATCCAGAACAATCAAGAATGTGGCAAGCAATACGACACAAGTAAATACGACCGCGGCAACAAGATACAAGCCGTGTTCGCAGCCATCTCGCTTGGAGATGTTGTCTGAACCCAAAGCAAGGAAAGCAATGAAGAAAATAACGCATCCGTGTGCAAATGCTCGCGTGATCCATCCCAAGAACTGTTCAAGGGTGAATAATGGCGCTACTCGAAGGGAGCGATAAGCCTCTGGGTTATTCTCCAGGGTTTCTCGCTCCAGGATTCGATCAAAAATTGCAACACTCATTACGGGGGCTGCCGTGTAGAGAATGTTATAGAATTGATACGTAGCCTCATTGAAGAGTTGTTGACCTGAGAAACCCGAGAAGAAGCCGAAGAAATACATAGTGAGTGCGACCAACGCGGTCTTGTAGAAGATGTAATAGATCATGTACGAGATGCGGTGGTAGCACCATACACCATGTACGAAAAGCAGCGTGTGAAGATGCGAGAACTTGGTGATTGCATAGTCTGCAGCCTTCACAGCAGCTGCGCCTTCGACACCTGAAATGCCGACACCGACGTGTGCGCATTTGATCATCAATTCATCGTTTGCACCGTCACCGATAGCCAATGTAATCGGTGTGCGGATCACTTTGCGTTCGCTATCGGGCACGGGAACTCGTCCAGCAGGCGTATGCCAGTCATGAGGATGCTGGTGAGTTTCAGCACAGCGCTCTGAGATTTCACGAACCATGCGCTCCTTCATGGTAGGCTCGGCACCCGCGAAAATAACACTCTTGCACTTGGCTGCAAGCTTGAAGAAGTGGTAGCGCAGTGCGGTTCGTTGAGCAGGTGTCGAATCCAAGCTTGCACGCTTCTCATTGACGGGGAACATCACGGAGAATGCATCCTTTGTGACAACGAGGGATACTGGAAGGCCACGCTCCTCCATCGCAGCTGCATGGCGCAAGCCTTGCATAACGTCAATTGAGACGGCATCAAAGGCAGAGATGCTTACGTCTTGCAATAACTTTCTGAACTCCTCAAAGTTTAATGCACCATCCTTGTTCTCGTCCATCTGTGAGAAGATTTGATTCAAGTACGCCGAAATTGGGTGCGCGGCGGAAACGATGGTTTCATTCTGAACTGTAAGGGGCCGGTTTTCACCATTGGGGCCACGGAATCGCAAGCTTGATAATCGGGGATCGATCTCTGCATCGCTCTGCTTGAGCTCAGGTTCTTGGCTTGTGTTCGCGTTGAGGTCTGGAGACAACGACAGACCAAGGCCCTCCAGAAGAACATACACATCCTGGTAGGTGAGCTTATCCTGATTACGAGCAAAGTAATTGAAGAGCTGCCGAAGCACACCCTCATCAGAAGCCAGCTTAGCCCAGTCGCCGGTGATTTCAATCACACGGTTTTGTTGGAATGCCTGGGCAGGATCCAGAATCCCGCTGGATCCCGAGGCATGGGCACTTAAGTTCATCTCTGGACTCATATCGGGATCAATCAAGCAGCAAGCCATGGCGATGTTCTTTGCTGTATCTTTCTTATCACCCGTTAGCATCCATACCTTGATGCCAGCACGAAGGAAATCCGAGATCGCCTCCGGCACATGCTCCTGCAACTCATCTTCCAAACCCGTCGCTCCGAGAAGGTCCAAACGGCCGTCGAGCTCGATTTCAGTCTTGAGAGCATCCAATTGGAGCTCAATCTCCTTAAATTTCTGTGCAGCCGCAGCAGCCGCATCGGGATCAGCGGTGGACGCAGACTGAGCGGCCTCTTGATAGAGCTTAGCCTCGAGTTCATGGAAGCGGCTCTCATGGCGAGCCCACCATTCACGAGTTTGACGACCTTCTGCGATAAGCATAGATCGAAGGCCAGCCTTACCCATCTTCTGCATCGAGTTATGCAGCAGCGACCAGTCGTTGACGTCTCGACCTGCATCCAGGAATGGTTGCACAACAGTATCCTGTCCCTTCATCATGACGTAGATCTCACCTTCAGGGCACGTTGGGACATACGCTCCAGTTACTGGGTCACGAACAAGTCGTTCGTACACGACAGTAACACGCTTACGAACTGAGGTGAAGTGGAACGTGGCCAGCTTGCAATAGATCTCCACCTCAGTGGGACCTCGTCCAAACTTATCAATTTCGAGGAAATAAATCGACAGATCATTGGGATCTCGACCGGCCAGCTTGAATCCCATGCTGCGTGCGAACTGGCACAGTGCCAGCTCATCTGCAGACTCTGAGGAATATTCAATTTCCACGTCATCGTCATCCAGTTGAGGAACCCCAGTACGTCCTGGGAGCACTGTGGGAGTCTTGGTTTCCTCAGTGACGGCTCGCGCAATGCCCTCTACGGAATCAGCATCCGACGACGAGGGTGCCTCGCGTTGGGAGCGACGAACAACATATGGGGTGATTGTGTTGGATAATGCGAGGTTGGTCAAATATCTGCGAATCAGTTTGCGTTGATGGTCACTAACGTCTTCGAAGCTCTCGGGAACATAGGGTGCTGCTGCATCTTCTGGACCACCCAATGGCAAACCCTCGCGTGGGTCGGGATTGCGATTCGTCGTACTTGTTCGGGCAACCGAAATTGGTTCGGGCTGGCCGTGCGCATCCTCTTGTGTCGGTTCGCTCGACTTCTCCTCTGTGCGCAATGCAGATGCCATCGAAGGATCTTGCAGCAGATGATCAAACGAGGTCGGAACATCGTTTGGGCCCAACGCCGGCATCAAGGGGTCTGCCGGGCGAGGCGTCATGAGTGTCACTGGGGCGGGTCCCCATAGGCAGTTTAGCATAGCAGTACGATGTGTAAAACCTGCAGTACCGGCCTGTTGGGCTTCCTGTAGTGCCTGACTCAGTGCTGTCCACTTAGGACGTGGCATACGACGAATGGGTCGGCGCTGTCGGATGGCCTCTTGCTCCTCACGATATTCCATTTCACGCTGGTGAGCTCGCTTAAGCATCTCAGTCTCCATCTTACCGAACATCACGAGTGCATTGGAGTTTTCGGGGGCGCTAAGAGGCAAGCCCCGCTTTTTGTCGGTTGACGCGCGGTCCATAATCATCGCGAGACGGAACTCCATCTTGTTCTTCGTCAAGGTTCCGGTCTTGTCGGAGAAGATGTACTCAACTTGGCCTAATTCTTCATGGATCGTGGATCGGTTGCACTTCACAGTTTCATCGCGCTCGGGATCGTAGAGCGTGTGGTCGGACTCGATTAGGTAGGAAAGATACATCTTCACCAATTCTGAAGTTACCACGAGTGAAATTGGCACCATCTGAGACAGGATAATGAAGAAGGAAAAGAAGCTTGTGAGACCTGTCATGGCTGGAGACATGTCAAACTTGATGTAATACAAATGTGCGTGTTCAGAACGCCACAAACCTGCAAAAATACCAGCGCTGAGGCACAGAAGAACTTGGGCAATCAACATGACCATCAGGAAGAAATCGACGAGCTTGAACACGGCAGACTTCTTCAAATCGGAACCGCGTTGATAAGACCTACGGTTTTTGCGTGAGCTCAGCACATTCTGACGGATCTTGGTATCCGTACCCGTATAGACAACAATACCGTACACCCAGTCCGTATTACGAAGTGTAGTTTCGCGCAGCAGGAGCACTCGATGGTCTAGTGAAACCTTAGGACCAGGCTCCGCACGTAGCGTGTCTAAAGAGTTGGCTCCCTCACCCAACGGTTCCGCGAAGGGGGAACTGGGTTCAACGCGGTTATTGGGCTGATGGCGTACTGGGGCGTGCTTTTGATACCGCGAAGCCACGCGTGCAACGTAAGCATGTGAATGACGCAGCTGCATCGTGCCCGAAAAGCGATCGAAAATGCCATCTGGAGGGGCAACTTGCAACTCCGCATTCAGCAAGCCGATCGAAGCCGCGTCGCCATACGTTTGGAATGTCTCACGGCACGCTAGAACGATTTCCAGGGAAGTCTCACCGTTAAGGGACTTTTTGTCGATGAATGCCTGACCACTCTTGTCCGCACTGGCAATGATGATCATATCCGCAGGCACTGGCTCGTCCTTTCGGAGCATAACGATATCACCAACGGCAATATCACCCGAGCGCTTTTCCACGAAGGCGCCGCGGGTACTCTCCATGATGGGAAGCATATCCGGTGACGGCATATCGGGCGCGAGCTGAACGGGTTCACCATTCTCATTGAGCTCGACGCGCGGCGAGGTTGTAGGCAGCTCGGCGCCGGCCTTGAAAACTAGATATGGTGTGGAGCTCGTTTTCTCATCCGCGCGGTGTCGAGCCATATCTTCAATCGCAGCACGAATCGCGGACACAATGACGATGAAAGAAAGGGGCATGTAGATGGTGGGCAAGCCTTCCGTTGTCGTGAACTGTGGAACGATCTGGAGGATACCAATGAACAGGAAGTACAGGTTCGCCAACTCACTGAACTGCTCGAACAGGTTCTTGGGTACGAAGTCGTAGACCGTGTATCGCGAGGTAATCACAACGTTGTTGCAGTACTGACGTGATGGATCCGGCACGACCTCACCCCGGTCGATGACGATTTCACGTTGCTTCACAGGCTCATCGAAATGGGGAGGTACTCCGCTCGCTGGAGACTTCAATCCTGACGGAGAAGCGAGGCCCGATCCAGACGTGGACGAAACGACTGGGCTTGTGGCAGATGCCGCTGTGGTCCCATCGTCGATGTGAACGATAATCGACTGTGTGCTCAGGTCCGGTTGCCCATTCGCAGCGGAAGACGAACGAGAAGCAGGACTGCCCTTCGTCTCCTCATCTCTACCAGAATGGTCGCTCATGGTTTGACTACGCGACGGAACCGATCAATCAACCAATCAATCACCGAATCAGCCTTGTCGAGACCGTAACCTTGACTGTGACAGTGACCGTGAAACTGTCGCTTGCGAGCCAAGGCAGCAACGGCGACTGGCTTCTGTGGTACATTTTCGAGAGATTTGGAAGGTGCTTTAAGTGAGTGTGAACCATACCAGAGAATTCAGAAGCATCACACGAGGCCTGAAAATCAAATGGTACAATTATATACCATCTGTCAGTGCAGCATCGACTCATACGAGAGCGAAAGGGTGATTCCAGGCTCAAACTATCCAAGCAGGATTTGTTATGCGGGGTGTATCTCCCAAGGCTCTCACTGCAGCGGGGTGTACCTGGGGTTGGTAGGGTTTCTCATGCGTCACTCTATCGACTCCTACAATTTTCTAGCGCAAGCCAACCGCCCGAGGCGCGGTTTCAACGCTTTTCCAACGTCACACACAGCTAGTATCTTGCCTGGGATGAGAAAGGTAGGTCGGGTGGAGGAGGGGGGAAAAGCGTGTGGTTTGTGACCATGGTCACATTTTTCTCACACACTCAGCTCAGCCAGACCACATCACGAGTGAAGTGGAAAAAAATTGATTCAAAGATTGGCAAGATCTTAGCAAAATGGTAGGTACAACCACGTGATATTCCTATGGAAATGTGTGCATTTTAAAGATCTACACCAGATCTATGCGGTGAATGACGTCTCAACTCACTGCAGGATAGATCTTATGTAGATCTTCTGCGCTGATTCAATCCCTGAGCCTCGCTCGCCTGCCGACGTTTGTTCGTCATGCACTATGGCACTGGCCGCGCCAACCGCTCAGATCTGACTCGGTGGTAATGTGCAGACACCACTTGCTACGCGCCTCGTGCAGTCCTAAGCCCAAATCCCGTTGGAAATCCCACCAGATGCAGCTGCGTCGAACTGCATTAGCAGTGCTCGATCTGAAACTAGTCCTCAGAGGTGGTGACCACTCGAGTCTGAGGCCAGGGATCCCGTTGGATGGCCCGGACCAGCTAGCACTCCTGCGCCTATTATCCTGTGTATACCGCATATCACTTACTTCCATCGCTTCTCCCACTCACTACCCACTCCTACAGTCGTCCAAGAAGGATTCGGATGCCATGACGTCGACTTCGACTACCACATCCTCTCCTGCCAACAAGGAGAAGAAGGACAAGAAGGACGCATCGGCCGCAGACGACGATCAGACCGCAGAGGATCGCAAGCTCCGAGAGACTCTGGACAAGTATGTTGAAGTCATTCTGACCCCTTTTGACTCCAAGTCGGGTCAGAGCGAGACTGCATACAATGAGGCACAGCGCCAGGCACTCGAGGGTGTTCGAAAGGAGATTCGCTCCTCCACTTCCACCATGACCGCGATCCCCAAGCCCCTCAAGTTCCTTCGTCCATATTTCGAAGGCATGAAGGCGTTTTTCGATGACCCTCTCCTGCTCAGCCCGGTCTCTCCCAACCGAGCGTTGTTCGCTGACATTCTCTCGGTGCTTGCAATGACCGGTCCACGCGAACTCCGCGAGGTGCTCAAGTACCGGCTGCTTGGCACGCAGGACGAGCCTGTCGAGGTCTGGGGTCTCGAGTATCTCCGTGCGCTTGCAGGTGAGCTCGGTCTCGAGTACCGATACCGAACGGAGGATGATGACGACGAAGCAGAGGAATTTGTCGAGGACAAGGGCGATTTGATGACTGCAGGCCCCGTTAAGGAAGAGAAAGAGCCTCGCCCACGCGATGTCAGTGTAATCTTGAAGATGGCTGAGGCTATCGTGAAGTACTACTTCGACCATGCCAACGAGTATGAAGCAGTCGATCTGTTGATGGAGGTGGAAAGCCTGGATCAGGTCGTTGAACACATCAAGCCTGACAATTGTAAGCGTGTCGGCGCATACCTGCTCGCATGCAGTCGCTACCTTGGCACGCCTGAGGACGTCCAGTCAGTCGTCAATGTCACATTCGAGAGCTACATGAAGTGCGAGATGTATGCGAACGCTGTTCTCGCGGCGCTTCGACTTCCTCAGCCTGAGGAAGCTATCCGCAAGGCATTCGATGCCGCAGCCGCTAAGGGCGACGAGGCCATCTTGGTGCAACTTGGTTACATCTTGTCCGTACAGAGAGTTTTTTACCAGTGGATTGCAGATGAGTTCGATGTCGCCGCAGCCCCCGCTGGCAATGCCAACTTGGCAGCTATCTATGCCGACCTCGCCGCTGAGATGGGCGTCGTAGAGCCCAAGTCACCTGCGGATGTTTATAAGCAGCACTTGGAAGATGGTCGTTCCGCTCGAGCACCACGTGCAAGCTCCATGGGTGCGCCCACCGTTGATTCAGCCTTAGAGAACCTTGCAAGTACATTCGTTTCGGCTTTCGTCAATGTTGGATTTGGCAACGATACATTGCTCCTCCCGAAGGAAGGTGCGGCAGATGCAGCAGCTCAACGCACGGGTGACTGGATTTACAACCTCCGTGCAGCGGGCAAGATGTCTGGTGCAGCTGCCGTTGGTTTGGTCAAGCTCTGGGATGTCGAAGAGGGCTTCAACTCAATCGACAAGTATTTCACCTCATCCGACGCAAATGTTAAGGGTGGCGCGTGCCTTGCATCTGGTATTGTGTCCTCTGGTGTCACTTCAGACATGAATGCAACCTTCGCGTTGCTTTCGGAGCAGCTTGAAAACCCTGATGCCTCAAAGGAGCAACTCATCGGCTCGCTGCTTGGTTTGGGTATCTCATATTGCCACAAGGCTAACCCCGACGTTAAGGACTTGATTCTCCCCATCCTTTCCAATCACGCCAACTTCGACGTGGTTGCAACAGCCGCTTTGTCCCTTGGCCTTGTGTACGCAGGCTCTAATGATAATGAGGTCGTCGGATCCATTTTAGAGGCTATGATTGCTCGAGTGCCGCTGAGCTTCGGCGGAAAGAGCGACCTGGATAAGCCCATTGCCAAACTCATGAGCATTGGCCTGGGATTGGTCTTCCTGGGAATTGGCACGGTCGATCCTACCTCGATCGAGATGCTGGGTGCTATTGAGCATCAAATTGTTACATATACCGAGAGTGTCATAGTGACCTTTGCAGCGGCTGGTACTGGTGATGTTTCGCAAATCCAGCATCTGCTCCGTGTTTGTGCAGAGCGCGTGTACACCGAAGAAGATGATGATGCAGACGAAGGCAACCTCCCTTCACCCACCCCCGCTTCGGGTTCCACCTCCTCCTCTTCTTCTTCTTCTTCTTCTTCTTCTTCTTCTTCTTCTTCTTCTTCTTCTTCTTCTTCTTCTTCTTCTTCTTCTTCTTCTTCTTCTTCTTCTTCTTCTTCTTCTTCTTCTTCTTCTTC
>Ga0180217_1000440_pt1 | contig 69436 bp, 21 predicted proteins | sample eDN3rd37CBELigOP_FD_128521 | JGI IMG/M metagenome (GOLD analysis project Ga0180217, IMG submission 128521) | Enriched Organic Plus compost microbial communities from Emeryville, California, USA - eDNA 3rd pass 37_C BE-Lig OP (version 2) (version 2) ...
ATCGAATTCAGGTTCTGTTTGGCCTGAACCATTTGGAATGCTGAAAGCATCTTGACATGCCGTTAAAATCCAATCCGTCACTTCGAGCTTGGCATCAGAATCCGGAGGATAGCATGTGTCAGGCTGCTCGTAGGTCGGACTCACAATCGCATTTCTCTCTGACATACAAGTCGCTGTATACGTTGGAATCACACGATCCGCAGCACCCTTGATGCTACATACTGTTTCCTCTTCGACAACTTCAATCGGCTCATAGCAACTCTCTTCCGTGAATGCTGGATGGAGCTCCGAGCACTCGTCAAGTGTTTTCCCTGTTGGCCTTGTCAGGTGTGTGCAGTAGCTATCTGCTACGACGACTCTGTCTGTGCCGTTGTCAAACACACATACAGACTCGGCAGTAAGAGGGTACGGCGCTTCCCTATAAATCTCATGGCATTGATTGCTCCACTGGAAGTCGCTGATGAGACTGGCATTACATTCCTGAACCCATGCACCCGGCGTAGCGAAGTTCTGTGTCCAGACAGGATTGAGCGCCGAGCAAAATTCATCATCACGTTCCGCATCAGGCTGGCCTGGGACCTTGTAGACACACATCAGTACAACTGAACCTGTTATCGTAACTGAGCCTGACAGTGGATCTACGATAGCCTTGCAAGTATGGAACTTTACGCGAACTGCAAGCGACTCTCCATTCGTGTAGCACCCAGACCCTGACTGGTCGTATTTTTGAAGGTCAAACTGTGCTTGGCATGGAAACTGTCCAATAAACTCCTGGTTGGAGGATCCAACATAGCATCCCGGGTTACTATACTGCACGTTTGAGCAAGACCGTGGACCCAGACTCAATGTCGCACATCCTGAAGGATCAAACGGTGTAAATGGTGTGCAATACGAAGACGCAACCTCGAAGATCTGCTCGCTAGCGCCTGCAATGGAACACTTTACGTTCGCGGCAGCACCACTTGCCCAGTACTCTGCACATGATCGCCCGTATCTCCAGAATGGCTGGGCATCTTCGATTGTACATGGGCGAGTCATGGAATCACCCCACCACTGGCTGTTCTCCGCTCGACTGCAGTATCTATCATCGACAACGTTGCCTGAGTATACACACACTGATTTGCGATAAACGGCAGAGGGTGGAAAACCACTGGCTGTGTAACTATTAAGGCACAGTGCGTTGCTCGGTGCCGGTTGTGATACGAGTGTCTTACCCGCACCAGGATTAACACACCAGTTTGGCATGTTATATACTGTAGGGGGGATCCCATTGACGAGGCGCGTTACCAAAGCTCCCAAACCTGTGAGAGCTCCGGTCCGGCACGGTGGAGCAAGTGACTTCAAGCAGAACTGAGTGTTCGAGCTCCATTCAACTGGAGTACAACTTGTGGTAGTTGATTGTGAGCTAGGAAATTTCATGAGGCATTCTCGCAACGTTTTAGAGCCCCAATTATAGGTGTTGTCACATAGAGAGTTAGACACCGTAGATGCGCCTGAACTGGTAACCTTTACACAATACGCACTCACCGAGATTAGCGAGCCTAAAACGGTGTTCAGTAGTGTGGGTAGCAGTTCATGACCAAAGTGGGTCGCACAAGTTGAGCTCCATCCAGTACAGTGTTCTGGTCCACACGGTACGTCGACACATCCGTTGTCGTCACACCACGTTGCAGGTATGTTATGCGGGTTTGCGAAATTGGTGTTCACAGTGTTGCCATCCCAGTACAAGCAGACGCGGTCAAAGCACTCTGACAAGTACCATACTACAGGTGTTGAAGAGGGGTTGAGTTCGGGAAAGCCTTTGTCAGAATCCGTGCCTCTGTATATCAACTCAGGGTGTATGGCACCTGCTAATCTCAAACTCCACACGGCTATTCACGCATGCTCGCCGATGACTATAAACACAAGCCCGTGTTCATTCGTCTCACCAAGCCATAATATTGTAGTCAAAGCATACCTGCTCCAGCTGATGATATCACGAGGGATAAGGTGGAGAAGGCGGCGATTAGCCGCATGCCCCTCCCCATTCTCTATAGTTATATCGCGTATAGATAGAAGGGACACAGATCAGGCGGACAACACTTAAGCCCCCGTTACCGTCAAAGCCAAGATAGAAGGGTCAGGATACACAAGTCGCCTGGAGAATCACTGCCTGCAGGACAGAGACGCGACATAGGCGAAGAATAGAATAGCCTCACCGCCCCAGATAGAGAATAAAGCCCCTGTGCGAGTGGGCACCGTGCACACGGACCTCGAAAGAACTGGCTGGGTCAGGGCGCACTGACCCTCACCAGCGAACAATGGACTTGACTGTCGTCTTTCGACATCGACTGGGAGGTCTTTGGAGGAACTGGGTCGGTAAGTGAACCTGTACCTGTCCAGGCCCTTCAACAGGAGTGTCACACGCGGCATCTATCACCCGAATGCAAGTTACAAAACACCCCAGTTCAGTCCAAGCCGGCTGGTATTTTGAGAACATACGACAGATTTTTATTCACAGTGAATACTGCAGACCTAATCTTGCTGAGCGTGCGTCAGATTATTGGTAGAAGTCTGGGATGGCACCCAGTGTCTTGCTGATGATGTATACTCCGCCGTTTCTGCCGTTACTCGCAACGGATATGCGAGAAATGCAGTTTTGCCGAATTGAAATCTACGACCCGAAGAAATTCGCAAGATCTTCGGCCAATTAATTCTATTTTGGCGACGATTATCTGCGCGAGTAGTGGATACTCTCTATATTCCTCATGAAATCTTGTCTCCTGCTTACTGAGCTATACAACTATTGTAAGTAATGCATGCTTCTCGCATGCCAAAGCGTGCATTGGCTACAGTGAGAAACCTGGGTCAGATCTTGATTCAGGACTGTGGGTCAGTTAGTGACGGGAGTTGTTGAGATTTGGGAGTTGGCATGCCAGCAGCGCGACGTCACACTCGAGAATTGATAGTGCAGGCAGCGCTGTCATTCACACACATGAGCACTTCACGACGGCATTGTTGTATTTAAAGGGGAAGGATTGAGTTCCTGGAGAAGAGCGGAACGCATTGACCATGGCACAATGACACAATGAGCACTATGAAACAATGAGCACACGTGTGACGGTGATGTTGGAAAGAAATACAGGATGCTATGACATTCAGAACGGCCACTACAACTTTCACAGGATACCGCGTCACTCATGCATCTGGAGTGCGAGGCTTACTCAAGAATGAACGTTCGGATCTTCATAGGAGTTACAGTTACTGGGAACGACTTCGTGGCACGGAAGTTACGTCGAACCTCCTCTTGCTTCAGCTCTTCCTTATCAACTTCGTACTCCTCTGGTGCGCCGGTTTCGGCCAAGTGGCCCTCTGGTTCAACAGTAAAGGTACGAAGCCGCTTGCGGCGCTCACGAAGCTCGCTGGCCTTGAAGAGACCCGTGAGAGAATACTCCTCGCCGAAGTTCACATTCAACCTATCGAGCAATGGAGCCAAATCGACTGTCACAGGCTCAGAAAGCTTACTGTGTTCACCAACGGCGAAATTGTGGGCAACGCGAAGCAAATAAGAGTTTCCGATCCAGGGTTGGAGTGTGAGGACTTCCACATTGGCAGGTAAGTCATATGACTTTCCTCCAGACCGCAACAAGCTGAAAGTTGTCTGGTAAGACGCCACATAGTTGTTAACATCGGCCGAATCCTGGAGTGGCGCAAAGCTTGGCCAGAGCTGCTGGAATGTGGTACCCATATGATGGCGGATCGACTGCATAGCGTTCTCGTACGATGCATTGAAAACGAGACGGTGAGTACCAGCAACTCGAATACCAGGGCCAATGCGGGTCCAAGAAGGCTCGAACATGATGCTTTGGGTCTCATTGAGGGGCTCATCAACACCTCGCGCATCATCACGCAAAGTGCGACGGTGAACCATCACCTCAAACTCACCATCTGAAATGGAAGCTCCACCAACGTTGCGATCAGTGAGGATACCGAAGGTATCACCAGACTGCTCATCACGGATGTAGGCAGCCTGGGCGATCGGGTAGTAGTTCCCGGAAATGGGTTCGAACACCTGCAGTGGCCACGTTGGACGATAGTCGCGTTGGCGCTCGAGGAATTCACGTCCGTTCGAATCCGTGTAGAACCGACCGTTGGTCTTGAGTGTGGTCATGTTGAAGCGCAAGACAACCTCCTTACCCACGTTATCATCGATGGGAATAGGACCAACAGAGTAATCGACCTCAATGTAACCTCCGTTACCATCGGTAAGGTCTTGCTTAGGGAAGCGGAAGGTCTGACCAACCCAGTCGGCATCGTCACCGTAGATTTGTCGAACTTCAGTCACGAGCTCACCCTCATAGACTTCAACCTTAGCGGGCCGGGGCAAAATATTCGCAACGTAGGTCGCAGGCCTGAAGATGTACGCACCAGAATTCTGCTCGCCATCCTTCGCATATGAGGGGTACCAAGCAATATCGTGGCTCATACGGTAAGAAGTGCCTGCTCGATTATCGGTAACCTCGCTGATCGAGCCGGAGTTGAGAGAGACGCTGATGTCGATGCTCTCGCTGCTCAACTTGATGGATTTAACTGGAGCGTTGGGATCGACAGCATAGGTCTTCGAGCTAACCAGGCGGGACTCAGAGGAGGGCTCTACGAAATAAGTTGCGAAACCCATGGCTGGCACCGTTGCAACGAAGTAGAGAGTATAGGGAGCAGAGGGGTCTTCCTGAGCTGCAGAAGCACCAGGTACAGTCCAAGTGTCTAGAACGTCGCAGTTGATGTAGGCACCGGTAGGATCTCTGACTGCAATGTAGGGAGTGAAGACTGGGACGCGAACAAGTTCAGTGCGGCTGCGACCAAGGGCATTGTACAAGTTGATGGCAAATGCAGTAGAGCCTGTGGATACGTCACAAATTGTTTGATTGAGCAATGGGCACCATTTGAACTTAGGAACGGTATACTTGGCATTCGTGCTTGGGAGGGTACGACCAGGCAATGCTCCGGTTGCGATTCCACTCATGTACTCGAAAATAGCCTTATTGGCCTCCGTGCGACCACTGTAGATGCGCTTCATGTAGTCGTAGGCCACATGCTGGCGCGACGTGCCTGTTGCAGCATCGTGGTGCTGAGCGATAGCCATCGCTTCCTCAAACTCAACCAAGTTATCGGGATACTTGCCGAAAATCGACTCGAGCTGCTTTGCAACCTGGAGATAGGCATCACCTTCGCGAATGGCGCGCTTAAGCGCAGAGCGGGAGGTAAAGTAACCAGTCCACATGCAGTGTGGGCAGTCCGAGTAAGGGAAGAAGTCGTCGGTCTTGACAGTCCAGGCGCTTGCGTGCGCGGCCTTGAGATCCTTGCGCTGCAGAGCTTCCATGACTTCCTTACGAGCAGTCTTGAGCTTGGCGTCAGTGTAATCCTGAACGGTACTGTAGAAAACATTGACGCGACCATCCTCGTTCACGTACTTAATGAGTTTTTCGAGATTCTTAAACCAGGTGTTGGCGTTTTCGTAACCAAAGTCTGTGCCCATGGTGAGCATGATGTCTTGACCCTTGGAGTGTGCGAAGTACTCATACATCAAGTTGACGAAGGTATCAACACGTTCCTTAACATTGTAGTCGTACAAACGCTTGTCATCCTGGATCGCAGGATCTGCACAGCGCTGATCGTAGCAGAAGGAACTTGGCGCCTCATAGTGACCTGCAATGAACTGACCAGTGAAGATTTGGGTTTCAGGGCCAAGTGACTTAGAGGCTCGCCAGATGAACTCAAGATTCGAAGTGTTGTAGCGCAGTTGACGATCCTGGTAGTCCATACGAGCGAAGTAGAGCGCATCGAAGCCTACCTCCGCAGAGAGGAGAGCAGCCTGAGTCGCCGAATGTCCAAAAGGATCGATCTGCCAGCCAGTCGTGGGACGGTAGTCGAGCTGTTCGAGGAGGTAGCGGTGACCCACGGACGTCTGATCGATCATAGCGAGGAAGTGTGTTGCACCTTCATCGTGCATGCAGTAACCACCGTTGGTGAAAGAGAGCTGGCCGTTCTTGATCAGTTTCTTCACGGTTGCCTTAGTCGCATCGTCTTGCTGGCGCCACCAACGCTGGAAGAAGGCCTGCTCGACATACTCGAACTTGCGATTTGGATTCTGAGAGAGGTAAAGCACGACGGAGTCCAAGATGTACTCCACACCGGCGTGCTGAATCGAATTGTTGGAACCGACGTAGTATTGATCGACCGTCTTCAACCAACCGACATCATCGTGGGTGTGGCAAACTAGGTGCACGTTCAGTGCATCATCCCGGCGCTTGCCATAGCCAGGGAACTTGCGAAGTTCCTCATCGCTGGGGCGAGCCAGTGATCTAGATCAGCGCAGGCATGTCACGACAAAGATTCGCGAGTGAGTTTACCGCAGATTGAGAAGCATATCACCGCCTAGAGCGCTGGAGCAGATTAATCCAAACGGACTGGACGGTCTGGTACAGCTCAATGCACATTCAGGATAGACGTACAAGTGAACCAAAGCGAGTACCAGGAGAAGGCACAGTGAACTTCTCCAAGTCAGACCTGCCAGCGCCATTGTGTTACAGGCTGGGGGTTCGCGACCTACAAATGCGGCATGGGGATTGATGTGCGTAAGTGGTGTAAGTTAGCTCAATAATTTTCAGGCCGCAACATCATTCGCTGCCATCCCAAATCACATATTTCCATGTCGCGTCTTTAGACCCGTTAGAAAATTCTGTTTTTTCGCTCGAAAGTGCGGTAGAATCGGATCACATCCACAATCCAGCGGTATATTTGTGTCACCAAGGTATGAATAAATCACCAAAATCAGGGCCTCATCCACGGTACTGCATGTGTGGCGCGAAAACAGGTCTCAAAGAGTGTGGAATCTCCAACAAAAAATCGAAATCTTGTCCTCCGCAGCGGGGTGGATGGGATTACTCCCTGCCCTCGAGCGAGTGTAGAGCAAGATTGGGCGAGCAGATGCTCGTGGTACGGCTGCAGCCCGTAGCGACAACCTTAGTAAACCTTTTGCACCCCATAATGTGACGCCATGTGGGGGCCTCGCGCGCCTCCAATGCGTGGAACGCGTGACTGAGTTGCAGGAAGCTGGGACCGCCAGAGCAGGGGGTGTTGAAATAGATGGAAAATCTTGATGATCTGTCAGTGTGAAAAGGTTGAAAATGTGCAGGCGAGTGCGCTTGCGTACTAGTGTGGCTTATTCCCTCGACTAGGTCTGACTTGGTTGCATCGTAGAGTGCGGTTATTGCTTCGCGGCACTCACTCGAACCACCCTAGATTCGAACAAAAGCTCACTCAAGAGATTCTTCATGAAACGCACTTGCGTGGCAATCACTGGTTTAGGCTCGAATCCTGACATGTTCGCACGACGTGCACTCCAGAAGTTTGCAAACTTCGCGGCTCAGCAGCGCCGCGATGTCACCACCATCGTCATGGGTCCTCCCGGCGGTGGCAAGGGTACCATCAGCAAGCGTATGATCAAGGACTACGGCTATCTCCACATCTCCACGGGTGACATTCTTCGTCAGCATGTGCGTGACAAGACCCCTCTGGGTGAGAAGGCTGCTGCATTCATGAACTCTGGTGCACTCGTGCCTGACCAGCTTGTCATTCAGATGGTCCTCGATGAGTTGTCGAAGCACAAGGCAGAGCACGTCCTCTTCGATGGTTTCCCTCGCACAAAGGCTCAGGCAGATGAGCTCGACAAGCACATCAAGATCGACATTGCTCTTAACCTCGAGGTTCCTACTGAGGAAATCGTCAGCCGCATCTCGGGTCGCTGGACTCACCCCGCTTCCGGTCGTGTCTATGCTTATGACTTCAACCCTCCTAAGGTTCCTGGCAAGGACGACGTCACGGGTGAGCCTTTGATTCAGCGCGACGACGACAAGCCCGAGGCTGTTCGCAAGCGTCTCGCAACCTACGCTGAGCAGACTGCACCTCTCATTAAGCACTACGACGATAAGGGTGTTTTGAAGTCGTTCACTGGTGACAACAAGCCCGATCTTGTTGCTGCTGGCCGCCGCTCGGATGCGATCTACGAGGCCGTCAAGCAGGTCCTCGACCCTCTTCACAAGAAGTAAGCGGCAAGTCAGGTGAGACAGCCACTCATAAATAAACCAAAGGTATAGTATTAAGGTTAGTCGGCTTCAGACGACAATCTTGCTCGCGACAACTCAATAGGCCTTCTAGCTGGCATGCTTTAAGTCGCGACATGGCTTAAATTTGACCCCCTGGATGTAGCCGTGCGCGCGAGCACGTGGGGAAATGGGTCGGGTGTATTGAATAAATGAAATAATCAGATCGAATTTCGTTTAAATAGGGTGATGTCTACACTAACTTGGAAGCGATGATCGACAATGAACTAGCATCAACCAAGGTTTACTCGTAGTCCTCATCGTCTTCATCTTCGTATCTGTACTTCTTCTCTCGCTTGTCCTTCTTCTTCTCCTTCTTTTCCTTCTTGTCTTTCTTGTCTTTTCGAGCGCCTGTGTCAAGCTTAACCTCCTCCTCAGCTACGATCGTGCCTGCCTTGTCTGCCATCGCTCTTCGAGCCTCTGTCACGCCAGGGCAGTCTGGAAGGTTCGTAATACCATACTTAGACAATCCAGTTGCTCGCCACTGTGCCTCGGACTTGATTCCCGCCAGCTGCATGATGTAATCACGTGCGGTGATGGGAGCCGAACCACCAAGATAAACATTCATCTCCGCTCCATAGGTTGCGACGATACGCATTTCAGAATACGTGTAGCCACCCAGCATGTAAACGAAGAATACACGAGACTTGGAAGACTTATCAGAGACGTAGGGGAATGCGCTCTCGTCCAAGGTGTTGGACTTGAGTGCTTGGAGAAGCTCCCAAATTCGTGGAACGAAACGGACACCACCGTTCATTGCCTTGTTCTCCTGTGCAAAGGCTTGGCCAGCCTCGACTCGGGCAGAGTTAGGCTGCCACTTGGAGTTTGGTTGCATGTTGATGAGAACGCTTAACTGTTCGAAGGCTGGTTCTACAGCGACGGGGATGCGCATAATGCGAGCTCGGTCAGATGCACTCAAGGGCTTCTTGTCGAGCTGCATAGCATGTGCGACCAACAAGATACGGAGAAGGTCGAAGGGGGTGAAGTTGTCCTTCTCATTGCTCAATATCTCGCTCAAGCGCTCAAGCGAGAATGACTTTCCAAGGTAATCCTTCATGGTCGCCATAGATTGGGTAATGTCGGCGACGCGAGCAAGCTGGAATTGCTCTGCCTTTGCGATTGAGTTCTCGAACGCGTGGAAGAATGAGTTAAGCGCCTGTGCAGTTTCATTATACGCCTGCATTTGTTGGATCACACTGCTCATAAGAGAAGTGGATGCCTTGTCCTTATCGTTCATGGTCAAGTACTGTGCAGCGGCGTTCGTCTCCTTGAGACGTCGGAGAGCCTTCGAATAGCTAGTCTTGATCTCTTCGTGATAGAGGAACGTGTATCTGAATCGATTCCAAAGCTGGTTTGGATCATTATCGGCGTCGGGGAACCTGAAGTGATACTTCTTTGCGGGCTTCTCATTCGGCTGCAAAGCCTCAGGCACGATGGTCATGGAACCTCCGCTCTTCCACTCGATGGATTGCACGTCGGCACAGGCTGGCTCCAATGTGAGATCATGGACCAACGGAGCGATAGGATCGTACGAACGGTCCAAAATAATGACCGTGGTTCTTAGATCAGAGGAGCCCTTGGATGAACGGGGGCCTGCCTTACGTGTCACAGCCTCAGCCAGCTTCTTTGCTGCCGGGCTTGATTCACGTTGGTAACGTACGTAGGGAACACTGCCGAACTGACTGCACAGGCTGAGAATATCACTCGCGATTTTGTCAATCTCTTCGGAGCTGTCGACGTCGTCTGCATCGATATCCTTCACCTCGTCATCGTCAGCCTTTAACAGAACGGTGCGGAGGTGGTCCTTCTCACCAGCAGTGAAGAAAGGGCCATAGACTGCCTTGTAGCTCGCAGGCAACTCCGTCAGCGCGGCGATGTGTGCCCGGAGACCGGAAGCTGCCTTGAGGGTATTCATGGCCTCGCGTCCGAGAGGATTGTTGACGAATATGAATGCTCGTTTGTAGTGAGGTTTCCCGCTGGGTGTGTCGACAAAGTCGTGGATGATCAGCTCCATGTTTTCGACAGTGGGTTCGACGAAGTAGATCGCGGGATACTGAGGAAGCGGTTCACGCGAGTCATAGATCTTCTGTACACCCACGATACCGTGGGAGACGAGGTCACTCGTAGTCGTGCAGGAGTCGAGCACCGCGAGTGTTGCCGCATCGAGGATCAGGAGAGCGGCTTGGTCATCCAGGTCGGCCTGGGACTCGACATTGAACACCTTCTGGAGGAAGGCCGACAGGATGTCTGGGTTGCATTGGGAAAAGGAAGTACGGAAAAGATCGAGGCAGGGTGAGAAGAGCGCACATTGACGCAGCGGATACAATCGATTTGGTCATTAGCTGTGACAAGGGCCCAAGAGGTACTGCAGCCAAGCAAGCTGCCAGCTTCAACCATGCGAATGGAGGTCCTCTCGGGGAATGTGCGTCCATTCAAGCAGATGGTCAACCATAAGAGTCGGCGTGGCTTGGACGTGCTGCAACCACCGTTATCGAGTACTCAAACTCCGTGGTGGTGCAGATCGCATCGCGAAGTCGAGGAAACGTACATTCTCGAAGAATACCTCTGAGCGAAGCGTCCTTGCTCTCACTCATCTGGAGGGTGAATGTGAGTAGAAGCAAACAAGTTGTGAGGTGACAGGAAGATCTACCCGCGGTGCTGCGGAAAATATCACTAGCCGTCCGCCATACCTCGGAACCGAAGCGCAGCACGAGGTATCCTAGGGAGAATTGGGTGAGGAGCCCAATTTGGGGAGAAAACACAGCCTATATCAGGGTCCTCGACTTGGTTTTGCGACTATTCAGGAAGCCCCGAGTCTTTTCTACGCAACAGTTGGATCCACTCGTGTGCCTTCCCAGTCTAACCTGACAAAACGCGCCTTTTCTAACGACGTCTTGGAGTGGATTTTCCAACCCCGGATGAAGGGTTACAAGGGGTGAGGGAATAGTTTCGGACGACCTCCTTCTCAGGGATAGGGGTGGGACTAATTCCATCCGCCTGCATTGTGTCACGCAGTGCACCTTGATGCATTTCTAGAGGTGATTTCGGCGTGGAGTACGGATTCGGACCTGGATCAAGTCCACCCGAGTCCCTCCCACGGCCAGGACGCTGCTCCAGTCCAGCGAGGCTCGGATCGTGTCGCCCACAAGCCCAACCCGCAGCGATCATCCGCGAGGAGCGCTCTAGAATTTTTCGAGAAATTGATTTTGGACAACTGTGGGTGCTTAGTGTCTGGGTCTGGGATGATGGAATGAGGGCATCGCGCCCGCTCATAGAATGCGGAGAAGTACCCGCCGTACTGCAGGCTTACTGGTGGCAGTATATCATGTCTCATCTCTTTCGTGTTGTCGCGCCCCGCCCCTCCCAATGCTCTGTGACCAATTCCAGCCTGGGTGACCAGAGGACGGTGGGACCGGACTCGGGGGTGCTGGAATACAGCAATTTGAGGGCTTGGTTTCTGATTGATTTCGGTTGAATATCGCGGCACTGGAGTTTCGACTGAACGAATAGGCACGTCGATCAGATCATGTCCTGGCTAATTAGTAAGCTGAAGGCGGCCCAGTGCGGCAAGTCCCTCGTAACCGCACCGAATTCAACAAAATTGTGGACCGCTGCATCCACAAACCAACTTGGAAGAAAACGACCGTATATTAAAGGATTTAGGGAGCTTGACAATGAAATAGACCGGGCATATGCAACCCGGGCATGTATTTCATCCGTTCATGTGGTTATATTTCCCCCACAACCAGCGGGTGAACCTGAAATTCCCAAAAAACATTCGTCGGACTTTACCCACCAGTCCCAAACACCGATTCCACCACTTTCTGCTGTGAGCGCAATGACTGAGCCTAGTCTCGCCGCGCAACACAGACTACACAACGCAACATATGCACGAACCAGGAGTACGCCCTGTCTAAGGCGGCCACGCCAGCCAAAATACTCATCGAACCTTGCTTTCACGAAGGCTCCCACTAGGAGCCTCAGCGCACCCTTAATGCAACAATTCTCCACGAGCACGGCTACGGTATCCCGCACCGTCGAAGAAGCCACCCTGCAAGAACAACTGGCACGTACGGCCCAGGTCCAGCAACAGAGCTTCCCCTCTTTCTATCGAAGAGAACTGCCTGCCGACTTGGTACACTTTAACTCAGAGTTGGGTCGGCAGTACTTCCGCGAAGCCATGCTCGATGGTACGATGGAATTGTACTTTCCGTTGGCGGAGCAGTTCCTTACTCAAGCAGAGCCTGCATACTGCGCGATCTCAACTCTGGCCATGTGCTTTAATGCGTTAGGTGTAGATCCTGGTAAGCAATGGAAGCGACCCTGGCGCTGGTTCTCCGAAGAGATGCTCGAGTGCTGCACTCCCTTAGACACAATTATGAAGGAAGGTTTGACATTTCGCCAGTTCGCCTCACTAGCACGCTGCCACGGCGTGCTTGTTGAAGATTACCGCGCAGATCTCGCCTCCGTCGACCACTTTAGGTCAGTGCTCGAACAGCTCTCCACGACGAGCTCTGTGGTGAAGGACGGTCATGCTTCGACCTCCATTACGCATGACCCACATCGCGCGGGTCTGCGCGCTGCACTGGTTGTAAGTTTTTCACGGCAGGCCCTGAACCAAACCGGCGATGGTCACATGAGTCCAATTGGAGGATACCATCGTAAGTCTGATTCAGTGTTGATTCTAGATGTAGCCCGGTTCAAATATCCACCCTATTGGGTTCCAGTCCAGAGACTCTATGACTCCATGCTCAGGTGCGATAAGGTTTCCAGCATGCCTCGAGGTTACTGCGTTCTCACTCCATTAATTTCTCGACAATCTGCAGTGGCCGGAGCTGGAACCGGAGGTATGCTCGACCTGCCCCTTCAAGTGGATTCTGTCGAAACTACCAGGAGCAGGTACAATCGACTTAACTCGAGGATGTGTCCAGATACGCACGAGACAGCCACTGATCGCAAGACGCAATCAGCCTCGCAAGAGCACGTGAAGGACGAGTCATCATCGCCCAGGGTATGTCCAAAATGCAACCGCCCTGATGGCGCATGTGCGCAGCCAACGTATCACTCGCATATGAGTTATGCGTCCGATGTCAGGGGTGCTTATCCTACTAACTGCCGTGAGGAAAATTTTAACCCTAATACTACGTATGTCTCAACATCCTCATCTAACCTTGCTTCGTTTTCAACGACAACAGTGAAAGCACAAGGCTCCGCTTCTTTAGTTTCATCAACCACAGCTTCAAACTCATCTGCTACAGTAATGTCGGTATCAACAGTGAGTACATCAACCACTACTACGGTCTCGTCTTTACCCTCTTCTTCGTCGATCAATGTTACCTCAAGCACAGTTACACTAACAACTCAGCAAAGCGAGACACAAGAGTCAGTGCCCAAGTATAGTTCAAGTTGCATACTTGATTTGGATCCCGGATCTGCATGTCCTCCGAAGATTAGGCGTTGGATCGGAAAGTTGCGCATTTAAAGTGCGTCTGTGCATCATCTCAAGCTTTTCAATAAATTTCTGTAAAGGCAAGTTCTCTGAATATTTTTTCCGGCTAGACACTGGAACGAACACTCCATGAGTCATGGGGAATTTTGGAACAGGTAAGGACTTGGGAATATATTACACAAGGGCCAGGCAACTGAAGGGTAATGCGGAATGTGCCAAGGCGCATCTTATTCCAGTTTGTATGTGTTAATGTAGAGCCAGGAGCGCTCGTATTAGGCCACAGTCCAATGAAGCTGTGGAAAAAATAGAGTCTGTAATGTAACGAGGACTAAGAAGAGCAATCAGACATCAGGTTTAGGTTTGCTCATACTGAAAGCATCTCTGCAATCGATAATCGTTGAAGCAATTAGAGCCTTAATCATCCATGTGAATCTCCTTGTTCTCGACCTCTTTGGTCACCTTGTGTTTCATAACACTTTCAGTAAGCGAAGGAGGCTGAGTACTTGCGTCAGCTGGAGGGGTAGAAACCGATGGTGTTATGAGAGGCAGCGCAAGCCTACCAGATCTGTGACGGTCGTACAATTCTTTGAAGTACTCCCAAACTGTAAATGTGATCACTGTGTGAGGGCCCAACCTCGCGTAGTGGGCTGGTAATCCTTTGAAGAAGCCTCGAATACCCTCTGATTTTAGGATCTTCAGGAAGCAGTCCACTGCGCCTGAGTATAGACGCTCAGTGCCGGACTGCTTCTGGTTGTAAAGTCGAGTTGAAATGACGTCGAGAGGATTCATGGCACATGCGACTACTCCAGCGGCCAGCATGCTGGAGAGCATATGCAGCGGAGGGCCTGATCGGACAGACTCCGGGATAAAAGGGCTGGACGCAACCGCAGACTTGATTGAGTCGTACGTCGACAGTTGGACTGCTGAGCCAACACCCACACGCATAGCCGGGACGTGTGCGTTGTAGTAGAGTCCACGAAGACCACCCTCCTTCCAAATCTGGTGGAGCGCATCAAACATACCCTTGTAGTTATACTGAACACCAAGGGCAGGTCCTCCACTCCGTAGGGCCGCGCTATTCTTCACCTGAAGTCGCACTTTGACCAAAAACAAAGGGTTTGTGAGGAATGCTGAGGTGCTGCCTGCTCCCATCGCAATAGCCATATTTTTGAGGAACTTCTGGGTGGGCGACTCGATCTCGTTGCTCGCCTTGCTCTGGAGTCTTAGGGCGCGAGTGGCAAACTCATACGTACCCAACCTTGCACCATTCATGCAGAATTGGAATGCCAGTGCCGCACCCAACCCGCCCTGAAGGCCTCGCCAACCTTCTGTCTTACCAATCGTTACCAGAGCATGAAAGATGTTACGGTACTGGCGTGTGGACTTTTCTGCCATTCTCGTCTTGAGCTCACCCTCAAGCTGCAGTCGCGTCTTGCACACTTCGAACGGATTCGAAACGAACGTCGCCACACACGACGCGAGACCACCCAAAATCATATCGTTCATGAGACTGTTCGTCTTGGGCTTAGCCGCCGGTTGGACCTGGGCTTGAGCCTGTGCACCGGTCGCATTGGATGGCTGGGAAGATGCCTGTGACATGGGCTAATCAGAAACAACGGCTACACGTGAATCGTTAACGACCGAGCAGGGCTACTCGTTCGAAGAGGCTCCTGCTCCGCTGGTGAATTTAGGCCGGATATGTAGGCAGGAACCTAATGTTGACTTGAAAGGCGTGACTCCGTGGGGTCGCCGGATAGGTGTGCTATACTACGACGTGTGTGATAAGGGCAAGCAGCACCCGAATGTGTGAGATGCGCGTATTCGAGACTAGGTTCCAGGAGCAGGATCCAGCCGTGCGCGGAATTTCGAGTTTCGCAGGAAATTGCAGAGTTAGTACGGGAATATAACCATATCAACTCGGCACAAGTCGCGCTGATCTATCCACTTATAGACTTTGTTTCGACTCTCAATGATCCTGTACCGCGAGTCAGCACTCTCGGAAATCAAGTCTCGAGCAGATTTTTTTGATTGATCACGGTGTGTGGTATGCTTGTGTATTGACTCTTTTTATGCAGCGGGAGGCTGAAACGCTAGTAGTAATAGTAGTAAGAATGCTAGGAGTGCTATGTAACTTTGTACACGTGCAGGCGTGAAAGTGGAAGTAACGTTCAGCACGGCACACGCGCACGCTGTGTGACAAGAAGGGCTCCTAGGAAATGTGCGAGTTAACAGACGATTCGTTGAGATTGAATGGATTATTGGATTATATATCGAGACAGAGGGCAATAGCCATTGCTAAGCCCTCAAGTGAAGCCTGGGTCACAGATCCTTGTCTGCAAACCAGGCTAGCTGGTGAAAGGAAGTCGATGAAACCTGAATTAGTGTTAGAGAGTCCTACCATACCGATAAAACTCGTTGTGGCTGTAGATTGTGCTGATTGTTGGTAATGTAATCCATTCGGGCATACGGGAATTGGTGCTGTACAGCATGTTGACAAACAAGACGTGTGCACTTACTCAAGATCGCCCTCGTCAACTTCAACGTCGTCTTCAGAGTCATCGCGATCGTCAAGTTCCGACTCCTCTTCATCATCATCAACATCATCATCGTCGCTCTCAAGCTCAAGATCGTCTGAGTCAATGGATTCCTGAGAATACTCATCAAGACGCACCTTCTTGGTGCGGCCGCGACGACCAGTAGCCCCACCACTTCGAGCGGGCGTTTTACGCCCACCACGGCGACCTGCTGTGGTCGGTTCTGACGGTGTGGGTGAGGAGCTGACATTCGCGCTTCGACGACGGGTTGTTGTGGGCGTGACTGTTGAAGCTGCAGTCGTAGATGCTGTTGCAGGGCTCGTGGAAGGTGGTCGAGTGCGCTTGCGACCTCTACGTGGATTTCCGCTGCTTCCCGACCATCCATCTGTCTCGGTCGCGAGTGGAGTGCGATCTTCATCGAGGAGCTCAATGAGGGTGCGGTACTGTAGAACAGCCAGGGCAAACTCGGCTTGCGCGACGCCCGCTTCACTTTCTTCATCTACCCCCGCGTCATCACCAGCACTCGCCGTGCCAGTAGTTTGGTGATCCTCTCCTTCATCATCGAACGCAATTCGACGTGCGGATCTTGCTTTTGGCCCAGCTCGCTTTGATGGAGTACTTGATGTGATTGCTGAACCAGTGTCTACATTGCAGAGACCCGTCACCTCAACGGGAGTGTACTTTGTAGATATCTCCGTCAGTACATCGGATCTCGTCATAAGCGGAATTGGGTCAACGCAAGGTGTCGCAGTCGCTCCTTCTCGTGGCTCGCCAAGAGCATCGGCCGGGATGCATAACAAGGGAAGACCCGCAACAGAGAAAGGAATCACCTCCTTACGGGCGACCTTCACATTAGCCGTACCTGTAGCAGCTGCTGACATGCGCATATCATCGAAACGACCACCACACAGTTTGAAGGATTCTTCAATGTTACGCTTCAGTAGTAGGAGGATCGACAGCGCGCTTGCCGCACGACCCTGGGTGACGAAGAGCTGCTGTAGCAGCGCCTTGGCAGGAACATCGAAGGGTAGGTTGAGTGGTCCCTTCAGCGCGCTTGCACGATGCCCGGCACGCAATGCGGCCAATTCGCTCGAGACGTCCGGATCATCAGTCTTTGATACTCCGAGCAAGGCTGCAACGGTCTCCATTGAGCTCAAGAGAGATGTACTTCTAGTGCTGATAACACGCGAGAGTCCTGCGACCAAAAGTAGCGCCTCTTCATCTTGGTATGGCAAGGAAGCTACGACATTCGCTGCATAGGCCAAAAAGCCAAGTGCCAAAAGTGGACGCTCGGCCACAGCTTTCTCGGACATCAGCTGTGATTCCAAATGCTTCTGAATGACATGCATGGCACGCTCCCCTGGTGTCTGCGCTGGATTGCTAAGAGCATCATCAAAAGCCTTACTAGGGGTTTCAGTTGGACTTCCCATGCCGCTAGTTCTTGGATTAGGACTCTTGAAAACATGCGGGGAGATCATGGCAAGTTTCTCGCGAACCGATTCGGGCTTTGTGGGGCTGGAGTAAGGGGATCGAGACACTCCTTTCTCCGGAGAGTCGTCTTTAGACCCGTCTTCCATGGCGAAGCCATCATCTCCACCAGTGACACCGACTGCCATCGCCACTGGTGCGCCACCACCAGCACCACCAGCACCACCAGCACCACCACCACCGCCACCAACGAACTCCTTATTGGCACCGGCGAGGTCTGGGAAGAGGAGACTAAAGGCTTCAGCGGGAGCTTGGAGGAAACCCGAAATGACCAACAACTCGTTGACAAGTGCGGAACAAACGAGTTTGCGAGATGTGACCGATTTTCGAATCATCTCGTAAATACTAGATAGGGCCTGGACAGGTGCTTCTCCCGAAGCGTCGCCTGCTGAAGCCTTCGAATTATTACCAGATGCTGCAGAGTTTGGTCCTTGTTGAGGAGTTGCGTAGTAGTTGCCTTGTACCGACGAACCTGCTCCAACCAATGGGTTGAATTTGTTTCCGTAGATACCAATTTGAAGCAGATAGGATCCGCGGATACCCTGTGCAAATCGATGCTCGATTGGACGAGGCGATTTGTCGGCAATGCGCTTTAACAGTTTGAGTGCGCCCATTGAGCACTCAAGGTGGCGATCCACGCTCAATGCAATCAGATTAGGACACAAATCGGCAGGATTTGTGACACCTTGCTGCTGGATTGTGCTTAGCAACGCAACAAGACCAGTGCGAATCGCAGCTGATGGCGAAAAGGCAAGTGAGAAGAGCCGTTGATCATGGCGATGAACCAAGGCTGGGATATAGTCGAAGCTCTCTGCCGAGCGTTTGAGCCACGCCATACCACTGCCCAAAAATCTAGACAGCTCCGATGCATCTTTGGACACTGGCGCAGAAGCAGACGTCGTCGATGTGCCTCCTGTCTGCGCCTCACCCGCGAAAGCGTTCATAAAGCCCAAGCTGTCGTCATCAGCTGCTGAGTCCGCCTTTGACTCTAATTTGGCTTCTTCAGCAAGGAAAGCATTCTTTTGCTGCTCATGGAGTATGCGTTCACGTTCTAGTCGCACAATATCATCGGTGAGTGCCTCTAACTCGGCATCACTCGTGACATCTCCATCCTCAAGCAGTTCTGCTGCTGCTTCTGCAGTGAACTTGTCGGGAATGTCCGAGGCATGGCTATCTCCATTGCCCTCTGTCATGGACGCTGCAAGTGCCTGTGCAGTGGTGACCAAGGTCATGAGGTGCGAGCTGCTAGACGCGGCGATACGATTCTTAGTGTTATACTTACCCAAGCGCTTCGTGGCCACCGTTGCAACGCTATCAGTCCCGATTTCGCTGTCGACCACAATAGGAGACGCCCTGGTTCCACTACCACCCATGCTCGTGTTAGCGCTGGCGCCACCACCACGCACGACAAGACCTAGTTCTTCCTCAATGCTTGGTGATAAAGCCAGGACGCTGAGTCCGGCAAGCTGTCGTTGTGCGCGGACAGCGGCACGACGTAGAAGCATCGCCTGACGTTGGCGTCGTTGGACGTGCAAGTCCTCTCGTTGAAGGAATTCATTCATCGCCAATATGGCGCAGGCTTGCAGTCGTAGTGATACTTGTTGGTGAGCAGCTGCCACGGCTTGGAGCTGGGCTGGATTTGCACCCGCCGGAGCGTGCAAGGCTGGCGAAAATGCCGCAGGCATGAGGGCATTGGCTACGGGGTCCAAACCAGCAGGGCAAATGATCAGCTGTGGAGCACGAGAATAGCATGCAAAGATGCCTTGAAGACAGCACGAGCGGATGAGCATGTTCGAACCAGGCTTGAAGTAATAAGTTCGCAACAGTTCAAATGCCGGGTAGGTCGCAGGGAGCTCTTCCTTCAGCTTGGTAATCGCAGCAGTGGCCGAAGGTGGCATCTTTGGTGCGATGCGCATGCTGGCAGGAACGAGAGGACTCTGAAGTGGTGGGCTTGGCGCTGGTAGGGTGATCTCGTACGCCTTACAGAGCTGGTCGAAGTCGTACGAGCGCACGAACAATCCTAGCGCAAACAAGCAGTGCACGAAAGCGCCTACGGGCTCCGGGTTCGTCACGGTTGCAGCCGAAATCAATTGCTTGTGGAAGTGCAGGAACAGTTTCCACAAGGATTCGACATTCATACGGCATTCTGGGCATTCAATTTGGCCTTTCTTTGCTGGATCTTTCGACGAATTGTCGGCATCAGCTGAGATTCCTGAGCTACTGCCGGAACCGGAGCCTGGTCCGAAGGAATCTTGATTGAGTGCAGACCCAGCGATTGCATTGGAGCACTGCTTCACAGTGTGATTAAGGATAGCGCATACACACGGAATAGCAGATTTCAGATAGGTTTCGATGGCTTTTGGTGCGCGGATCAACCTAAATAAGTCTTCCTTCAGGTGGTTGAAAAACATTGTGCCATGTGTGTTGCGCAGCAGAGGGAAGATGCCTGATAACATGTCGGTCAGGAGCGGCAGGAGCTCTTTCTCTTCAATATCCTTCAAATATGGCTGGAGCATGGTTGCGTGTGCCACAACGAAGGAGGGCGAGGCGGCGCAAAAGACGTGCAAAGTTTGCATGAATGCAATCAGTGGAGGTGGCTGGAAGGCGTATTCTGAGGCGGAGGTTGATTCCATCATCGTATTCTTGGCAACGGGGCAAATCAAGTCGATGCGTTCCATTTGAAGCAGAAGCAAGCACTCAACTACACATGAGACGATCTCGCGACAGAGCGTCTTGAGACGGCGTCGTCGAGCGCGTCTTTGCAGTCTTTCTTCAATTGCTTGTTGAATTGCTGCTGCAGAGGGAGCAGACGATGCATTGTCTGCAGACCCAGCACCACCACCACGAGCCGACTTGCTGGTATTTGCTGATATAGTGTTTGCCGTGGTATCTTGACCTTCACCTTCGTCGTCAGCGTTGTCGCCTCCAGCATTATCTTGGTTAGTGCTCGCCGAAGAAGCTGTTCTTGCCACCTGTAGTGCGTGGGTCTTATCTTTTTCAAGCAGTTGATTCAGAAGATCCAGAAAGAGCTCAGAGGCACCAATAAAGTTGTTCTGAGTGGAAAGTGGGCGGCTTTGCTGCAGTGCATGGATGACGCGAACAATCGACATACACATAGCTCGGAACTTTGACGAGTAGCGTGGCTTGACAAGACCACTAACTTCGTCCAATGGGACGATTTCCTTCAGTGAATTGATGTCAACGCTGCCGTGAGCGTTTGTTGGAATTGCTGGGTCCAAGCCATTGGTCATTACGTTATCCCCCATTTCACCTGGGTTCGAAGGCGTATTGGGATCTTGAGAAATGTAGGCGTTGGCACTGCTCGCCTGTGCTGCTGCGGCGCCAGCCGATGTGATTGGGAAATTCGGGCTAAACCAAAGCGACTCGAAGGTCTTAGCAACCGACTGACGAATCACATCTTCTTCATCTCGGACGCGCCCGAGCAAACAAACAGCCATTTCGACGAATTTCGCGTGGGCATATGTGTCGAGACCAGCAACTGCCAACGCATTTGGATCAGTAAGCGCGGAGGATGTAGAGTTGGCATCCGTGGATGCTGGCTCGAGTTTGCCCTGACTCAACTGACGCGGTATAGAGTCATTGCTTGAGCCAATAATGAAAGACATAATCGCATCACGTACAATGCGAACGCAACGCTTGCGAACTGAGACACCAGGATCGGCGAGGCGATCCAGGATGACTGGATAGTACTGTTCACGCAGTGTGGGCATATTCAAAATGTACTTTCCAATGAGATCCATAACGGCTTCTCGCACGGAAATGGCCGGATCAAGCACGCGCTGCACGATGGCTTCACGCACGCGTCGATCCAAAAGGACACTTGGGTCTGCATGAACCACCATGGACACTGCACGAACAGCCTTGACACGGAACGTCGTTTGAGGTTCAGGCAAGCGTCGCAAAAGCAGCGGAAGGACATTTCCAAGTCCCGACAACACCTTACGCTCTGTTGCACTCAGTTGTCGGCAGATACGCAAAATGGCAAGTCGCGAAACTCGAGAGACCTGGCCAGTCAGGCTGACACCTCGACCCATCATTGCCATTGCACCATGAAGAGCATGCGTCGTGCCATTTGCAGCGATCTGCTGGAGGATATCAAGGTGTTCTTGCTGTGTAGGAGAATTCGTCGAGGAGAACAAGTACTTCCCTTCGACCTTGACATCGTTCCACATGGCCTGCTGCGAGCTCTGAGAGTCGTTCGCCTTGGCTTGAGCAGATTGCGCAGCAATGATTGCAGCATACTGCGGAAGATTCGCACAGAACGATCCGAGAGTCTTTCCTGCACCAGCGCTTGATGCCAGTGATTTGACACCTACCACTGCACCACTTCCAGCATGTGCCATACTGACTGTCACCCCCGCCGCAGCCAGGGCCGCTGCCGCTGCTGCACTGAGCGTAGATGCTTGGGCTGCCTCAAGGATGGAAATATCGTCCTCCGCGGTTGCGGACGCTAAGCTTAGGTTTGTTGAGGCAGCATCCGGGTCCGACAGTGTGCTGCGAGCGAGGATTTGAGCGAACACAGGGTGAAGCACCGTGGATGGAAGTGGCCACTGGCTTCGGTACGCCGCAACAGTTCGCAAGATCGTGATCTGTTCTTGGGTTAAATTCTTGAGTGCAAAAGCAGAGGAGGCTGATTTCTGTGACTCGCGCTTGACGTCAGACTCCTTACTCTTCTTCCCAGGCTTTCTTCCCCTGCCTTTGCGGCCCGAAGCCTTTGCCTCAACTTCGGCCTCCTGAGGCTCACCCGTTTCACCTTCATAGTCCATATCCAAAGACTCACTGGTGCCAGTCGATCGCGAATGTGCTAGACGCTCCGGAATTTTGCCCAAGAACTCTAGCTGTGCATCCGAATATTCACTCAACCATTGGCACATGTGGTACTGGCGAGCAAAAAATTGAATATCGGCCGATGCCTCAAAGGACAAATAGTTGATGATGAGCTGTCGCATGACAGTGGATGAAGCCTTCTGAGTCTCATCGAGCGACTCGGTCACAATCGTTTGGCTCTTAGATTCACCTGCACGCATCGCTTCCATGATATCTCCGCTTGCTTCAGGTTCGTCCTTAGCTGAGCTGGCTTCATTGGGCTTTTCTGCTGCACTCATGATTGTATCTGCGGTATCTGTGGAAGAGGCAGAAGAAGCGGAAGAAGTGGCTTGTGGGCCTGATCTCTTCTTGGACTTGTTTGGTTTCTCTGTCATCTCAACTTCGTCAGCCTCTTCCTCCTCCAGAGCTGGCTTCAGATCCTCTTCATCTCCGGCTGTGACACTAAGTTGCAACGTCATTTCTAGTTGACGTTGCTGTGCTTCAACCTCTCGGCGGATATGGCAGGAGTCGCAATACCAAGTACCGACCTGTTCGACATCTTCTAACGTGTATAGACCCACACATGGTCCATGGAACCAGTAGTGGCAGTCATCGCAGTCAACATAGAGCATACCCTCCTCTTCTTGGCCTCGGACAGCGGCGAGCGATGGATCTTCCTCCATACAAATGCATTTAATCTCTTCATTCTCATCTGCCACAGTTGCGGCTTTACTCACACCATGTCGACGTGGACGTAATCCTAGTTTAGTTGCAGCTGCCAACGCACCTGCATGCTTGGCAGCCGCGCATACCATACCCAAGACATCGATGGCGATCAGACGGAGTTGTCCTCTTGGGTCTTTGGTTACCGCTGACGTGGCATTGCTCGTAAAGAGATCTTGTGATGAACCCGATCCAAGGCCTGATTCAGTAACACTGATCAAATGCCTTACATACAAATCCAGAAGTGATTCAGAGGCTGGCCATTCGGGTAGAAGCAGAACAGCAAGCACGTCTTCAACAGCCATTGTCAAGATCTCTCGTGCACGCTTAAAGGCTTGGGGCGAAAGACCTACCAAAACTGGTGAGGCGTTTCCATGCACGTCATAAGCGGCTCGCGTGGGGACCAGCTGTCCAACAAAGTTACGAACAAAATACCAAGCGTACTCTCGTGCGCGCAGAAATGCACCTCGGCAGTCGTTTACGAATTCCAACAGGCTTTGTTCTGGCAGAAGTTCCGCCGAAGTGGACCTCGAGTTCATTGCGGCATCAATCTCCAGAGAGAGAGGCAAAGTCTTGCCATCTGACTTGAGCGCTTCTGATGTGTCAATCACGGATGGCTTTGGCTCAAAATCAGCACCGGGGATGGATTGCAACAGCATGAGAATCAGCGCAGACAACATCTGGATAGCAACAGTCGATGAACCTGATGAGGCCTGTGCAGTTGATACAGCTTGACCATCCGCAACACCGGTAGCGCCCGTTGAAACCCCTTCGCTCTGTCCATAGACCTGGAACGTGTCACCTTTCGCAACTACGTCGCCGAATGCTGAGTTATGGGTGCCCGCACGAGCAGCGGCTGAGGTAAAACCTTGGCTCACAACGAAGGAGCGGACATTTTTCTTGGAAGTTTCAACTTGCTTCCAGCATGCAATGACATCGTCTAAAATGGTGTATCGCAGAGCGGGGTGATGAACAAAGATGGCTGTGACAAGGGGTAGAACATGCGACTGCAGTTCTCCAACGTTCTCAGCAGCCAAGATCGTAAAGGCCAACTTCAAAACTGTGGTGACCTGGGTATCACTCACACGTTCAATACGAAGCAATAGAGTTAATCGGTCGATAAGAACAACTAGCCGCATCGACAGATTAAGCATGATCCTTCGCATAGCTTGCCAGTATTTTCGCTGAGTGGACGCATCTTGAGTCGCTGCTCCTGGCCCAGCTGGCCTTTGAACAGTCTCACCCGTTTCAAGCTCCGCCACTTGGTCAGTGAGAAGGGGCTCAGTGGCCTGGGCATTTGATGTATCGTCAACCGCAGCTTGCTTTTTCGGCTTTCGACCGCGCTTACTGGGGGTCTTGGGGTTATCGTTCTTGCCTTTGGATCCACTTAGCCGATGGCTCGAGGCGATGACATCCTCCAAGAAGGAGGACCCAGTGCTCGCCTTGTATCGAAGCGCCGGGTCCAGCGCCGGGAGCACGTTATGAATTGTACAACTACTCAAAAACACGATCAAACGCGCAACGACATCTTCGTTGACTAGAGAACGTGATAACATTCCGTATCTTACGACTTCAGGATCATGGGATGAGCGAGCTACGGACACATAGATGGGAGGTGATGTCATAATGTCAACTGCGACCAGAGCGCTATCGACGCTAGCATACATGTCCGCCAAGGCAGCTGCGGAAGGGTAGTCATAGTTATCGAGAAGAAAGAGATTACATCCGCGTTCAAGCTGCGCTGTAGCTGCCTCCTGGAGCAGTAACAGCTTATCACTCCCGACACGATATAACAAACCCTCACGTCGAAGGGTTTCGACCTGAGCACACATCATTCGCCATGCTGCAGCAGATTCCGCCGGTGTAATTCCGCCAGCGGCTTCGCCTGGCACACCTTCTGCTTCCTTGTTTCGACGAGCTTGCATGGCCAAGAATTCGTCCAACGTCTCGTGGAATCTCATCATATGCAACTCCGTCGCAGTCATGGCGGCTGCTGCGAACGCGTCTGCGTCGTTCTCTGGTTGAACGACAACGGTCGTAGGTTGACCGGAGGGGCTTACAGTCATGTATTCCTGTTTCACCACACCGAGATCGAGACCTGATGTTGCGACTGGCACTGTACCCTCCTCCTGCTTCAACCCATCGATTTCCACCTTGACCGAGTTCCCATCCGGGCCAGGCAATCGAGCTAATGAACTTCCACTGGCACTGGAAGTCAGAGTGGGCTGAGAATGACCACCAGCTAAGAGCTGAGGAGGCGTTCGCGTATTTGGAACTGCATCTGGAGGAGTGTCACGCACAGGAAGTTGACCCAAGGAAGACATGAGCCGTCGACTCTGTGGACTTGAGAAGCCTGCCATCAGGGCTTCTTCTTCCTCTTGCGGATCGCATCGTTTGCAAAGCCATTCAATTTGGGTGAGGTCTTTGCCAATGAACTGAGGCACACATTGTACATGGTGCGCTGGCGCGGGACATGACGCTCCGAGACATAGTAAGACTTCGCCACATTTGACTTTGTCTTCTAGTTCAGCTGGATTGCATACGAACTGTCCGCAAACAGAGCAGTTCATCTCAATCACAGAAACGTCCGCGTCTACTTGTTCCTCTGCTTGACCCCCTGCTTCTAGCTGTGGCGGGTACTGGTCGCGTTGAGTTCGGGCGGAGCTATCCGTTGGAGAGATCAAGTCAAAAGCTTCTGCTTCTACTCTCTCCTCTGCTTCCATCGCAGCGCTCGTCGTCGAGTCTTTTACTGCAGGTGTGAATCCAGACAAGATGGTTCCACCCAGCTCGGACTTGTCCAAGCCCTCGGACTTTGATGTGTATCCAGTAAAACCCTCCTGATGTTTTCCTGGCGAGAGGATAGATGGGATTGCGAGGTCGGTCTCGTGGCTAGGGGTGCCGGGGGGCGTATTCTCCATACTGAGGATGCCTCTTTGCTCTCTAACTCGTGATGAGGGAGGGAAGGGACCGTGATCTGGGCTCGCCTTGCGGACCTAGCCCTGTGTCGACAGCTACCTCTCGAGTATGAACCGCCGATCTGGTCTCGAAGCGCGGGGTGTGCAAGCGAATAGGGGCCGGCAATAAGTTCACTACACGTGCCACGCACCAACTGAGCTGCTATCGTGGATCTGCCGGATTCGATCTTCGCACGACACTCTAATCGCGCATATACACCAGGCTGAGGCTGGGCGGTCTTGGTCAGAGGAGCTAAAGTGTGGGGATACGAGGAGGTTTCGCGAGAATAAATATAATATATTACGTTTGCATATCACTACAGCGCAAGCAGTGCAATTGAGGTCGGATTACTGTGCACATATTCCGGGATTTCGCGATGCATACAATCACGCAAGATTTTCCCGTTTCAGTCTAGGATCACATGTATATCCCGCGAGTGGGTTGGGTGGGACATGAAAGAAAGATGACAACAAACTGATCGAAGCCATATGAGTGTATTCCAGTGCGATCTAGTATACTCGAGCAATCCACTGTCAGTTTTCATGTTGTCCTAGAATACTACGGACTGCAATATCTACGTTGTCAAACTCCAGTTTGGGTTGTTTGATGGGGTCTTGTGAGGGTGGGATGGTGCCTGTCCTAACAAATACAGAGGTCCAGTGCTCTCCGGCCTGGTTGGCGCCCTGAATGTCCGCCGATGGATTGTCGCCAATGCCATATGTCATCACAATCTCCGCATCTTGATTGGGAAATAGCCGTTTGAGTTCATTGCTCAGTAGCTTGTCGGCGTACTTGTACGTGCTGGGGGTGGGTTTGCCATAGACTCGCGCGCGCAGTGGAGAGCCAGTGATGCCTTGGTAAAGCTCGTTTAAGCACACCGCGAATGCGCCCTGGGCCAGGCGAGGCAAGCGGTATGAATTGGAATACAGCAAATCGGGGTTTGAGAAGAAGATGGGTGTGTGAGGAATCTCCGCCTTGCGTTTCGAGCCGCTGCAACCGCAAGCACCCCCGCCACATCCGTGGGCACTTGCTTGGGCCTCGGAGGCGCCGGTGCCACAGGCACCTGCGCCGTGCTCATGATGGTGACCACAGCCACCACCGCTACCGCAATTACCAGCGGCAGCTGCATGTGCTGCGACATGGGCAGCTTCAGCATCGTCAGCGAGATGCTTGAGGGGATCGGCACTTTGTAGTCCTTCTTCTGCCACCTTGGCCTTCTGCAAAGCAATGCGAGCCTGCTCCTGCTCATACAGGAAGTTCATCTCACGGCCCGTGACAAGTATGTCCAACACAACCTGCAGGTCCACGTACCAGTCACGAGGGTCGTGCATCACAAGCACCGCAGCAACGCGGGACAAGAGCGCATGGGCCTCTTCGTTTGCTGCATGAGCAGTGCGGAACTTAGTGAACGAGGTGGTCGTGGATGATGATGATGGGACTGAGCTAGTGTTATGGCCACCAAAGATGTGGCCATCATACTTAGTGTGAGGCACGAGTGTCGGGAACTGGTGACGAATCTCGAGCGGAGTGATGATGTTCTTGAATCCATACAGCTCGGCAACCTGCCTTACATCGCTCATACCAACGACACACACCAAGTCTTCACGAAAGATGTCTGCCAGGGGTTGCATCGGAGAATGGGACAGGCACACTTGTTCAGGTCGAACCTTCACACCAAAGACCTCTTCAAGTTGCTTTGCTCGGGTGGCCTCGGGGACTCCGCCACCATTGGTGAGGAAGATGTACGGGATGCCGGTTGGGTGCTCACCGCCATCCTGCTTGGCAGTCACATTGCGAATCGCCTGGACGGAGTTTCCGATGATATGTCCATCCTTCAGAAGGACGCCTTGACGTGGGATTAGACATAGTATTACAGGCCAAAGTGGTTAGTTAGGTCGGTTTATCACGAAGCATGACAGAGTTACAGCCAATAACACAGTAGTTCTAGCAAACATGTTGCAAATCCTGAAAACGTACCATCGATATCGAAGGCGATTGCGGGAAGACGCTTTTTGCTCGCGGTAGAGAAGCAGCGAGCCAGGGACCGAGCTACGGAGCCATGTCTGAGTGCCGCAAACATGATGGTATAAGTTCTACGTCGTGAACAGGGCGATAGCGCCAGTTTCAGCACGCGCGGAATTATTGTTTCTCGACTGGATTTCTCTGAATCGATCCCTGGAGACAGTCGCTTTGCGGCTAGACAGGGACGCGGGAGTATGAAACCTCAATGTAGGATGGGTACCGAGCTCTACAATGAATGGTCACTTACATGCAGAGGAGCTGAGCGGAGAAGTGGTGTTGAATGCGGGATACTAGGCCTTCTACCCTCACTCTGGGTTCGGTTTTATGATCACAGTTAACTGACTAATATAACCAGAAGCGAACTAGTGTTCCTTACTTGTTGGACTTGTTGGGCTTTGCAACAATCATATGCATCGTGCCTAGATCAAAGTTCTCATACTTCTCGACTGCGAGCCCAGAGTTCTTCACAATGTCCTTAATCGGCTTGTTGTGTGTGCAACCCCATTCCTCGCGATGTTCTTGTTCAGTGCGGTCGAGATACCAGTTAATAAGACCAAAGCCCGGTGCGCGACCGTGCTCATAAAGTAGGATACGACCAGACGGCTTGCATACACGGTTCATCTCCTTCAGCACCGCATCTGGTTTGGAGTAGGAACACAGGCCAAACGTGTCTACGACAGTATCAAAGGTGTCGTCGGGGATAGCGGCCAAGTCCTCGGCGTTCATTTGTGCGAATCGAACTGGGTAGTTCGCCAGATAAGTGTCAGGACCAATCACCACGGCGGACTCCTTCTCGGCAAGCGGACTACCACTGGGCTTTACAAGTGTTGGAGGCACAGTAGGATCGTTCTGGATGGACTCGTTCATTCGAGCTCGGACCAATTTGACATCGTTGAGGTGGAGCGTGTTAGGGATTTCTACAGATTTTGCCTGTTTACTGGATGACCGAGTCTGCTGTTCTTCCTGCTTCTGCTGCTCTTGCACCGCCTTGATAGCCTCCTCAGACGACAGGAGCTTAGGCTCGGGCTGACCCGGGGCCATGAACCTCTTGGCCTTCTCAACGCCGACCTCGAGCATCTCCTTTGAGTCATCAACGCACAAGAGACTACTCATGCGCGTGGGGACGTAGTAGGGGAGAGAGCGCGCCGTGCCCGCGCCGACCTCAAGCACGTGCCCCTCAGCTAGCTTCATCAAAGCCTTGCGCTGGTAGAAGATGCCTGATTTGAGCTCCTCAAAGTCGATACGCTGATCGTAAAGCGGGGCCAGGATCGAGAAGCGGGATATATCGCAACAGTTTCCGTCGCCATGGACACCCATTTGCCGTTTGCGCTCAGCGAGCTCCTTGTCTCGCTTCCACTTGGTGGCTCGGCCATTGAAGTAAAGCATCGAGCTGAGGAAAACGAATCCTCCTACGGTAACACGGATGAGCTTGTTGTCGAGGAAGCCCATGGTTCGGATATCTTACTTAGCTCTAAGTCGGTTCCTAATATTATCTCCTCACTCGCTTGGCTGTGATATGACTATTTCAAAGACTCGGAAATGTGACTGAACGTAAAAAATTTTCATTCTTCTTGCTGGCCTTTGCACTGGGGGCGCCTCGCCCGGCCGACTCAAAGTCAGACTGTTCGGTAAGAATACACAAACAAACAACTAGTTTATGCAAGCTACAGGCATGTCTTGACTGGTGACTAGTGAGTAAGCCCTTAGGACTTGCCTGCAGAGCTTGGGGGCGACTGTGCCGGTGGGGGTAAGCGACTCGCTTGATGGTACACGGCTATCAGTGGCAGCATGAGATCCATTTCAATGAAGTACAAAATCTTCTCGCTCAACGCCTTGAATGGATCTGGATTCGTATTAACTGCCATCACAACGACTGCCTCCATGAACTGAGAGAAGGTCATCGTATACCTGAGCGGCTCATCGTGAGGAAGCGCTAGAACCTGTGCAAGTGAATTGGGACCCGTGAGATCTGCAATGGGAGGCGATGTGGCCTTGACCGCCGAGAGGAAAATGTATCGAGCACGACGTGTTCGCTCTGAACGAGCTCGATTCGCTTGGGACCTAGCAAGTGAGTTGTCATTACCAGCTTTTGTTCCATCACCGCCACTGGTCTTCGATTGAAGATAGTATGCATCATCCTCTGCAACCGCATCCACGGGTCTCGAGGTGAGCGCTAAGTCTGCAACATCCAGCAAACGCAGGAACCCTGCATACGAAAGCGTCACTCCATGGATCTGGGCTAGGAGTCGTTCGTAATGAGAGTCGGTGGCAAGCGCAGCGGTCTTCAGGGTGATAGGGATGTGATACTTTACAGAGTGAATAGCTGCGTACATAAATCCCACGACTGGCGTCACCTGGTACATAGGAGGGATCGGTGTGTTGCCAAAGTGAGGGCCGCTGGCCATCAATATGCGTCGCGGAATACGAGCGAAGAATAGGAATACCGCAGCGAGCCTAGTGTGACATTGCTTCAGAGCAGCAAGCACATCAGAGCTCATTAGACTTTGACGGAAGACGACAGGGTCACATGACGACGCGTTCGGCACGTCATTGGCTATAAAGACGGCGAGCCGATCTGCCAAGCGATGAAGCTTTGAGTAATATCGAACGTGTGACACTCGAAGCAAAGCAGCCAAGAAGAGTGGGAAGGTCATGGGCAACGCCTGACCTTGCTGCTGCTGCAGTTCTGAATGAGTCAAAGACAAGACATGGTTCTCATTCTCCTTCCTTTGGCGTTGAGTTTCCAGTGCCAATTCGGAGAGTTGGAGGGATGTCATAGTGGTCACACTATAGATGTGATAGATAGTGATCGCGCGAAGTCGTGCAGAACCGTGGAGCACACCCATATTCTTCATACATTCGAGGAACGATGTAACAGACATACACAACGCACCTAAGCCGTCGTGTGGCGACTTCTTGGCGCTATCGTCACCGTAGACTGAGCGGAAGCAACCAAAATGCGTCGCATCGTAAGGAGCGGAGGAATTGGAGCTACCAGATTGCTCGGATCCTCGTTCATAGCTATTCTCTGCAAGTGATGTGCTCATTCCTGTTTGATAAGCCTGCTCGAGTACCTCAGGAGAGGTTGCATAGTACGCAAAAATGCGGAAAAGAAGAGGCAAGGACTGACCAAGGATTCTCTGGATTTCCAACACTTGTTGACGCCTTTCTCTTTGGTTGTTGCGACTACCCAAGAGCCGCGACGTAGTCCGCGCAATTGCTTCGATTCCCGTAAGTACTCGATTGCCTTCGTTAATCCTTTCTTTGGACTTGCCCGCTGCGTCTTGGGTCGAGGACCTATCCAGTCTGGGACTGCGCTGGCCTGGCATTCCAGCGTCCTCGAGACCATCCAGGTCAGGAGAAAGCGTATTATTCTTCAGGCCTTCTTCGCCGACCTCAATGATAAGGGGTGCATCAGGCATGTATCGCAGAACACTAAGCTCCTGCAGTGACAATCCCGTTGTAGATAGGGTGGTAACTGAAGAGACTGAGGAGGTGGAAGTTGAGTCTGGTTGAGCCAATGGGTTGTCACCTTGGGGATCCAGCGGGGTCTGCGAGAGCAAAACAGCAGCAGGTGTTGCGCTGGCAGCTCGAGCTAACAAAAGTTTGGTAATGAAGCCTTCAATTTTCTCCTTCAGTAGACGGCCAAAGTGCTGACGACGGATCAGGCGAGCCGTTACAGTTGAAACCACATGTGCTAACGCCATGACACGGTTCACCATTGCATGTGCGGCAGCTGCTGGGACAGTTCCCAGAGCCTGTAGCTGAAGCCACAACGACTTGAGTGCTTCAACCTCTCGCAACGCGCCGACTGCCCAAGCTGTCTGCGGTCGAGGGGGCATGACGCCAGCTCCTGGTGCAGGACTGCCGGGTTTAGGAGGCTCATTCGAATAAAGGCCACCCCAGACCATGTGACGGTGCCGTCCAGGCCCCTCGACCTTGCTGCTACTTACATCAGTTCCGTCTGGTGAGATCTCGATGTTCCACATGTACGGTCCTGCAGGCCGTGACAAGAACATTGCGGACAAAGTGAGAAGATGCACCGAAGGTAATGGGTCCACATAATCTTCTGGAGTCGTATACAAGGGTAAGCACAGTCGACGGAATGCGGAGAAGATGCTCTTCCACCGCATCACCGGATCAGCTGTAGCGGATATGGACCTGACAAGGCCGTTCAAATGAGAGCTAGCACTCGTCCTTCCGGAGGTAGATCTCAGTGAGGTCTCCATTGCAACAGAGCCACCAACTGCGGCTCCTGCCTGCGTAAGAGTAGATTCATGCGCAGCGAAGCCGGATGCCAGAAGGGTTCCAAGACCAGAAGTCGACTGGACGGGCTGCTGCTTCGGGGCAGGGGTACCTGTGCCATTCACTCCATATGTTGTCACACTTGTAGAGATCCTATCTTTCGGGCCATCTGCGAGTGATGACGATAGAGCCACCGCAGCAGAATCATCGGCGAGTTGGTCTGTCACAGCCTTTTGAGACGCAGCTGCGAGAGCAACGGATGAAGAAGCGGTCCCCGGAACTCCAAAGCCATACAAATCCGGTGCGAGTGTCGATTCCTCCAGGAGCCTGGCCTCTTCTTGTGCCTGCTTGTCCGTTTCATTGAAGGGGTTTTTCGCTCCTGACTTGGGGTTCTCCTTGTTATTGCTCTTTGCCTCACCATATAGACCGCGTAAGTCTTCAGGCAAGCTCGGGACAAGTGGCTTGAACATCCTTTCAATGTCAAGTTGAGGTCCAAGCCACGTCTGAGCAGCTGGGAACCGGAAAGGACCATCGAATACTGCTCCACCAATTACACGCGCCGAAGGAAGCATGAGCGCTGATTCTGCTGCACGTGTTAGCGGTTCGGCCGCATTTTCTGGTGGCGGGATGTTGGGATCCCCTTGATCGGAGGATGAAAGCAAGCTACCATCTGACGGCGTTGGTCCCCCGCGGTTCTTCACCTGGAGGCCGGCGCGCGCTTCTTCCTTCATCGCTTCAAGCTTCTTCTGGGTCTCGACCCTTTGCATGTGAGCTGCCACTGCGCGCTTCTCCAAGACATGCAATGATGAGGGGACATTGACTGGAGCTGAATGGGCATCGCTCTTGTGAGGTGTGGTCATATCTGAGTCCCCTCCGTGAATTCGTCCAATTTCGGCTGCCATCGGAGCCTCAGCCCTAAGGAGTTCGGCGACAGGATTTGCAGCCTCAGGGAAGTCGCTTGTAACAAGCTCAGGGACCAATGTTTGAAGGAGAAGCGCATATGCCATGCCTGATCGGAGTGAATCACTGAGATCTGTGATTCGAACGAGGTTACAATGCACTGAGCCGTCTGGAGCTCCGGCTTGCTGGCCCGCCAGGGGCACTGCACGGGCCAACACGAAGTTTGCCCAGTGAATGACAAGCTGCTCAGGTGCCATCGCAAGCAATTGTAGATATGCAGCTCGCTCTTGCAAATCTTCCAGTCTCCTAAGCTCTTCGAGCTCGGCTGCGTGGGCTGCTCTGCGCTCACTGCTCATCGTACTCGCCTTTGATGCAAGCAGTCCTAGGAGGCGATCAACTTGCGTGCTATATAGAGAGCTCTGCATGTCTTCATATTTCACGAGCAATTCGTGAATCGCTGAGAGGGGAATCGACGCGTGAGCCTCAGAATCTTGCGGGTTAGACCCAGATAAGTTCATATCAGCTTTGGAGGATGACTTTGAATTTCGTGACTTAAGCGACACCGATTGGCGTGCGCCAACTGAACTCCTTTGGCGCTTCTTGATGCTGTCACGTTTTCCTTTTGCCTTTTGTTTAGCCTCATTCTCGATTCCGTCATCAGAATGGTCTGAGCCTTCGGATTCCCCGGCATCTGGTACATCTTCTGTGCTTGAATCTTCTCCCTCATCGTTATTCTCTACATGCGCACTGGATCGGGAAGAGGGAGGTCTGATCGACTGAGCGGGGGAATTTACTTGAGACAAGATCAGAGGATCTACCGCCGGATCAACAGCGACTGTAGCACTGCTCACATGTCCCGCCTCATTCCCGGAGACCCCCCCTCCTCGCTCAATGTTGAGTAGCATGTCTCGTAAGAAGGTCAAAGCGGGAATGATTGCGTATTTTGGTCCTCCGGCACGTAGCCCTGTTGTAACCTCATTGTCCATTCCTATCTCTTCTTCGTTGAGATTGTTCCCATGGCTTCGAAGCAACTCCTTTGAATTCGCTCCCATAGCCGACAGGAACAATGTCGCAAACGCCTTGTTAGCGTCAGTATATGGGACCCACGGGCCATCCAAAGGAATTCCTGCCTCCTCCAGAGCCATCAAGCAGTTGCGGATGCCCATATTCAAGTCATTTGGCAAGGGAGCTGCGGCCGTGTTGCCCAATGAAGTGGACCCAGTCTTCGATTGCTGCGCGAGCTTGGCGAAACCAAACACACCGCCACCTGCCACTTCTCCACTTGCGAACGTACCATCAGCCGAAGGGGTCGTGTCAACCGGTGGCCGCAGGGCCGGTGGAAGCAGTGAGCAAAAATCATACTTATAAGAGTAGGCCGATGGGTTCACCGACAGAATTGGTGCCATTTCAAAGAGTGGAAGAAAACCTAGTCCAAAGTCGATCGAGCGAACGAGGTGAATGTCGGCAATGATAGCATTGAATAGACTCGAGAGCAACTGAGAAGTGAGCTCAGGGTGGGGAAGCGCAGGGAATGTCCGCTCGACTTCTCGTAGTTGAGAGATTGCAGAGTTCAGAGCACTGGCCTGCAGTTTGAGTAATCTCTCAGCATCTTGCTCGTTAGACAATGCAGCCTGGAGTTTTGCCGTATATTTAGCAACCTTGGCCGTTTCCAAGTTGAGCTTCCTTCGTAACTTCTGATTTCGTGCCCAGGCACGCCAGAGAAGAAACACAGATTGGACCAGTTGAGGCCCTGAGTACTGTCCGAGCCCTCGCAGCAAGCCTTCCTTGGGATCATAGAAGTAGTCCGTCGTGGAAGGCTCGTCTGCTGTGCCTGCAGCACCCATCAGGAAACTGGCTCGTCGCATTTGCGTCCGAATATTGGTCTCATCATCCTGAGTGGGAGAGCGCAGGGTACTACCGTTTGCTCCCATTGACTCTACGAAGGTCTTTGAGTCACTGTCATTGGGGACCCTGTTGCGCCCGGCAGCAGGGACCAGACGCGTTTCACTTGTCCCACTCTTCTTAGGATCCTCACCACCATCGGGAGAATCGGTCAGCCGCAAGAGCTTCGAGACATTCCGACCCGTGATGGAGCTTTTAACCCATTCGGCGAGCTTCTTGCGTTGTTGTCGGATAGCCAACGCGGTTCTCCAGCTGTCGAAGGCAGCCCTCAAGGCTCTGCGATCATGCAGATGCAGCATGGCCTTGATGGCACCGACTTGAGCCTGCTGTTGAGCAGCGGCGGCCTCGGAGCCTTTCGTTTGGTACTCGATTAAGTCTTCGAGTGCCGAGCGGTATGTCATCGAACTCTTCTGAGGTGCAGTTTGAAGCATTGGCTCGTAAGGGTTCTCATATCCCACAGCCGAGTGTGATGATCGTCGCTTCTCAGGCGGCGGTAAGGAGGGTTGTGACAGCCGTGGTGAGGCAGCAAATTTGCGGTCCCCCACTTGCAGTTCATGGCGGGCGCGTTCAAATGGATGGAGTAAGGCGGCGCGAGTCAGTTCCTTAGCGAGCCGTGATAGAATCCGCTTCTCGTCATGAGTGGTACCACGGGCGATCAGGGACAAATCTACTCTCTTTGGCTGAGGCATAACGCTGCCTTCTACCTCTGAAGTTCTGTGGGGCTGTCTGTCAAAATAAGACGTTGCAATAAGGCGCTCGGAAATCTTCGCGGAGGTTGGGGGCTCTGATTCTTGAGAGACCACATCCTTTCGGCGTTCCAGGGTGATCTGCTTGTCTGCCTCTAGGGTCGCTTGAAGAATCTCTGGAACCGCTGCCACGTCAATCAGCTTTTCATCTGGGTTTCCCTCGTTCTCGGAGTCACATTCACCCTCGTTCAATCCCGAGGCCGATGACTCGTCACCAGTCGAGACTCCTCCAGGCTTTGCCGCTCGATAGATGGATCTCGTAAACAGGGCGTCCTTCTGAAGAAGGCGAATGAATCTCAAAGCATCGTGGATCGCCTCCTCTCGAGATGCTTGGTATTTCGTGGTTGAACTCGTTCCATCCTCAAACAGGCCATGCTCCAGAAGGGTTTTAATTCGACTGACCAGTGATTCAAAATTACTGAGGTCGCCATGTTGGGCCAACTGTCGCAGCGTATTTGACCGTGACGATGCTACAACTAAGTGATTCTGATCACCTGCCTGGTCAGGATCTCGGTGTCGCAGTTGCGAGTTCGCCTCGACCGCTTGCATGGCCTGTTGCAAGATGAGCCCACCCTTTGGTGGGGCAACATACAGCGGTTGCCTCTGAGCAGGGATGAGCTCAGCATTAGCCCCCCTAGTCAGAATCTGCTGGTACCGTGTTAGATGCGCCGTACGTGGTCTACTGCGCTGTGATGTGCCCACCGCCGAGGCAGGTCGGGTGGGCATCGCCGTCCCGAGCTGAGGAGATCCCGAGTCGGGTGAAGGGGCCACGGATGGGGAAAGACCAGCGCTGCCCGGGGAATGCAGTGATGGCGAAGCAGGGTTTGCCTGCTGTCGGGGACTCGTAGCTCTCACAATGTGAGGCCTTATCGAAAGGGAGGCAGAAGTGCCTGGCAACGTTCGGGCACTCAAGATCGATTGGTCTTGGTCGTACTCCTGAGTTTGGCTGGTCAAAAATCTTGACGGACGTTGTGATGCACGCCGAACCTCTTCGTATGGATCAACTTTCCAGGGCTTATTCATTCGTTTTTTCCTATCTGTCGACATTGTGCTCTCATTCGAAAGTGCTTGATCGAGTAAAGTGCCGGGCCTCACAAGCCTCCTGACGACAGCATCCTGTGTGGAAGCCAACAGGACCTGCTGCGGCACCTCATGTGGGTTCGTAGCTGGTGCAAAGATCGACACGAGCCCATTCGTGCGGAGCCCACTGAGGTCGCTCTCGTAAGCATTTGCCCCACTAGCGCCAGCGCCAGCCCCAGTCCCAAGGCCTTGTGTGCCTGGGATGGAGCCCTGGGGTGGCGGCTGACTCATCCTAGATGCGTCTAGCGGGTGTGAAGTGAGCGTATAATCGTTGGTTAGCTGTTTGTGGCGGAGGTCATGTCCCCACGGGACGCATACCCTGCTGTGGTTATCCTGTGAATTTAAACTCAGGAAGGGTACACCCTTCGGTTTGGATGGAAAGGCGGGGTCCATAGCGGAGTTAGCATCTAACCATAACGCCACTATGTCGAACGACTCCAAACTCTCGAGTCACATTCAACCCACACTCAACGCGTCGTGCAAACTCGAATCATCATAATTGTAGGAAAACCGCTTGTTTTTTTCAAAAAACTGCTGTCGCGGTCGCTGCCAGGTGCGAGGGGCCTACGGCGGTGGCTAGCGCTAGGTTCAGCTTAAACGCTGCGCGCAGCAACATAGTGGTATGATATATCCACGCACGTACTTTTTAGACTGCATGCTACTCTCTCACCACTGGACACGCCCTCTAAACACTTGTTCTTAGTCAATGCAGGATCACATCTCGGGGTGTAAGTTGAGATGGACATGGCTTTTGAATATTTCAAGCTCGAATCAGGCCATTTCAACGCAGGCTACGTCTGTATTATTTATGTCTTTAGCTCTGCGAACATGTCAGCCACGATACAGCTGCGCAGCCTGTACCGGGATTCGTCCGTCTTCCTCAGGCGGGGGTGCAGGAATACCCCTCTAACCCACCGGTTGACACTAAAAAACGGCTCTCAGGGAGGTGGGAAAAAGTCGAAACAATCGATATTTTAAGAGCAAAATACGCAATGTTTTCGAATGCAATTAAGCGTAATATTGTGAAGGCTTGCGCTTCTAAGAGTAAGCTTCCTCTCTCGAAGACTCTCCTTGCAGGTACGTCTCAAATCACGTGACAAACTCGCTTAAAACATATTGCTTTCTTGATCAAACCGAGACTTTTTCAAAATTTCCCCTCGCAAACACACCGTTTTGTGGGTCATGCGCATATTCACTCGCATTATCACCAGTGCCATTCAGTGCATCCATCACACATCACTCATAGTTTGCATCCATGCCTTCGCCACACTCCCACAGCCTCCCTTAAAGTATCGCCTTTGCAGAACCACACCTTCTCCACCAGCACTCGACGACTGGAGGATGTGCCCAAGACTGCAGTATGTACCTTCTGCCAAGATCCGGCTTTGGCTCTGTTTGTTGCGCCTCAACTGCCGTAGCTGAACATGCGTGTTCCTGGGCGAGCCCGCCTTGTGTACGCCACGCAAAAATCGACCCGAGACCTCTGCGCCAACATGCGCAAGCGATCACGTGTGTAGGTCCAGATGTCGTGTGTGTTGCAAAGTGTCGTGGATTTGATGTCACTTACGTATGCCGCCTGTGATGACCTCCCTCGCCCATCTAGTCCGTGATCCGCACTGAGGATGGCGTCGTTCGCCCCCTCTCGCCGGATTTGGCCATCTGGCGCTTCTCCACCACTGCATATCTCCACGTCGGCATCCGTATTACTGGTACGTTGGCTTAGTTGATGATTCTGTATAGCACAGCACGACGACCTTTGCCTGTGTCATGTGCTTGGTTGACTTGGCCTATCCCCCTTCGGGACTACAAAGCCACCGTACCAACAACCGAGCGAGGTCAAATTGGATGAGCACTCCATCAACCCGCCTTTTGCTTGCATCCCCGTGTGATACTTAACCTAACCTTTGCGTAATCTGATGTGCATATCTCATTGACATGTTTCTTTCTCACTTCCCTCTCAAACTACCTTTCAGGTGTCGCCCTCGGTGCTGGTTTTGCGGCTACTGGTCTCTACGGCCTCTTCGACTGCAACATCCCTGCTGCTCTTGACAGCTTCAAGGTCGCTGCACCCGCACTTGTCCCCATCCTCAAGTTCTGCGTTGCTGCTCCTTTGACCTACCACACTCTTGGTGGCTATCGCCAGCTCTACCACGACTTCACCTCCAAGGGTATCAACAACGAGTTCCAGGACAAGTCCTCTCTCGCTATGCTCGGTGGTGCTGCTTTCGTCGGCTTGGCTGCAATGTTCTACTCCTACGAGTAAGCTGTCAGCAACGAGCCTTTCATAAGCACGAGTACTCGCTGGTTAACTGCTAGCAGCGGACTTAGGATCTAACCCCGTTGACTGACCTATACACTTAGTTCCGGGGGTCGCTTTGCCTCTGGAAACATACCCAAGACTGTGACAGTTGAGGAGTAATGTTGGTGGCAACAGACGACGTTGAACCAATTGTTTTTAAATTGGCATTCTATGACAGAGCCAGACACATGGCCTGAGTAGTCGTCTCACATTTTTGGTCCTCGGAGATGAAGTCAGCAGACCATTCACGTAATCACAGTTGTCGGCATGGCAGCGAATCTCAGCCGCCACCGCTTCGTCTCCAGATTATTAACACCACAAACAAGCAACACCCCCACCACCGTGATAATACTTGCCTTCGTAGGTCTTGAGGCCAACGAGCAGCGAGTCAACAACAACAGAGGCTGAGAAGCCAATGTGTAGTTATATACAAATCTCCATACAGAAACCAATAGTCTAGTTCATTCGGTATTCACTGAGTGTACAGTGGGTGCTGTGAGTGTTGTGGGCCTCAGCTGGGCGTGCGCTGAGTCGTAGCATCCTATCTTCTCGATCGTATCCTCATACTTCACCACACCAGTGCCGGTTCGAAAATTCTTGTTCCAGTACTATGTCGGAGTTTCGAGAACCAGGACTGGATGCCATTGTCAAGCCTCCAAAACCTGATAGATCAGCCAGTTACCCAACGCACATACGTACTGACAGATCAAATTCTGCACTCATAGCCTGCACCACCAATGCTACGACTGCGTATTAGACTGGCATTGGGAGCCTCATTACAGGAGTTGCTCCAACGGAGTGGTGGCGCGGGCCTGCAGGGCGCATTGACGCGCATCTCCGGTAGTTTCCGCTCCGTGCACACCGCTGATCGATCCACTCAGTACAACACTGCCCGCAAGTTCCCCGTCGAAGGATACTCCCAACATTTAACCTCCCGGGACCGGACGCTTCCTCGAGGAGGCAGACCGATCCTGACTGCTGTTTGTCATGGGTCTGGGTGCCAGAGAGTGGTAAGTCTGACAGCGCACCCCTCATGCAGCTCCACTTCACCGGCTTCACACAAAACTGGAATTAGCATTTGGAGTCGATACTTTGGAACGGCTCAGAGCCGTCCAAGCGGGGTGGACATTGACCCCCAGCGCTTCGAGGAGTTCCGCAAGTTTCTCATTGAGTCTCGATACCGGCCGGGGGATCCTGTGCCAGATGAATTTGTGGATCTGCTTGATATCCTCAGCAGGGATGGAGAGGGTCCAATTCAAGACCTACTCCAGTCACAGCAAGAAGCCCAAAGCAACGCAGAACCTCAGGCAGACTCGACCGATGTCAATGCTAGCTCGAGTACTGAAGCCTCGAATGTTTCATGGAGTAATTCTGAGACAGGCGTCGATGTCTCGGAACCAGGAGCAAGCTATACTGGCTTCAACTTGCCACTGTTAGGAGACGAATCGAAAGTCGCTTTCAAGCTCACGAACGTTGAAATGATACAGGACTCGATTGAGATTGACATCAAGCGAATTGAAACACTCGCAGACAAGTTGGTCATCACCGATCTAGTTCCTGGGGGCTTTCTCCGGTCGATGTGGTGTGAGCTACTTACTCTTCCTCATATTCCACCTCACACACACAGAGCCATTATTCGAAGCCTTGCGGGTAACGTCCGAGAAATCCTTGCCGAGGTACCCGATATTACAGGAGACGAATTCACCTCAGCTGTAAAAGAGATTGTATATGAAGAGGCGGAGCGCAATTGCCAATCTCAGAAAGATATCCTGAAGCTATTTTTTTATTGGGCTTTCTTGACGAACGGGCCTGTCCAGTTGCCTGGTGTTCCAGGCAAGTGCCGAATTGTTGGCCGTGCCTATTCCGATGCTCGCAACGAACCAAGCGTGAGTAGACCAGGACGACGGCGTACTTTGGTTGTCGTGTACAAGTCAGATGAGCCACAGTGGGAGGATACTTACGTTCTGGCGAGATATGTTATCGGAAACCATTCACTGAAGAAACAGTCGTACACGTTAGAGTCATTTCTTGCGAATGCCAGTAACTCTGATGATGATGTAGAGGCCATCTGGAACGAGCGTTTCCGCGAGCTGGATGAAAAAATCAAGTCGATGAAGCATGGGAAGCTACCTTTCGACGAGGAGGAGTCTAAAACACCACTGCTCGACGCGGTTTCCGAGCGCCTCGACGAGCTAAAGGAAACTGTGACCAAAGGCAAGGAATTTGAACAGCGATGGCATGAACTCGAACGGCAGGAAGAAGATGCTGCTTGGCTCCGTATCATGAAACATCGTGGACACAGAGTCGAGGAATCTCCAAGCAGGTCCAATCGGGTGGATCCAAGTCGTGCGCACTGGGGCATTCTGGATGAACCCGCGGATGAAACACCACTGGAGGACCCCATGGACCCGACTCCTTGGCTCCAAAACCCTTACGCCCTGGCGATTCTGCGAAAGTCGACCGATGCTGAACAGATTCGAGAGGTTTTCGCGGCATGCTATCCAGCAGATCCAGAGGGCGCGGATGTGATGGAAGCGCAAACTACAGTTGCGATGAAAATTCTCTCACGCCGAATCTTCGCCTACTACCACCGCCCTGTGGTCGACCTGTCTCCCGATCCCTCACAACAATCTGATTTCTCCGCCGAAAGCCTGACTCCAGAACGCGTAAACTTGCTGAGACAGACGGGGGTCGAGATTACAGACGAGGATCTGCAAAAGCTTCGTGAGGAAGATGAGCCTGAGCGAAGGGCGTTAGAACGTGACTATAAGATGTTGGGTCTTGATGGCGCGTCGGAATCGGAGCTACGAGAGTACGAGCGTGAGTGGGAGGGAAAGCTGAAGGAAAAGCTAGCTCCCGCAAGCGACTTCACGACTAATGTGGATGCCGGACCAGAGCCTCATGCGTCAGATAGCACCAGCAGTTCCGCAGACTCAATGCGTGATGCATCGACTGAGCAATCCAGTGCCGACCAAAATAAGCCATCCATGGAAGATCTGCCTGAAATCGTAAAGCCATTGATTGACTACCCAATATCCGACGAGCATGCGGAAATGGCGATGGACGCCATTGTATCCGAGCTTTACTCAGCTCTTGAGACTCTTTATAATGTTGTTGACTCGCGTGGTGGAAGACCCCAATCATTGGACCCAGATGAGGCTGAGTTCTCTGCTCAGGAACTGTATGAAACCCTGATTACCGTGCCGGCAGAAGAACGCTCACAAAGATTCAAATTAGAGTTGAATGAGGGTAAATCGCTCAGTGACTTAGTCCGCGGAGTTTCAGGTAAGGAACATGTTGTCGCAGACTTCGGCCAGTATCCGGTACTTCAAGTCTTCTGGCCATTGCTTGAGACAGTGATTCCGACGTACATGCATATTGAGACGAGCATTCTCCTGGTGGGACGTTTGATTGAATCGTTCTCGGTGACCAAGATCCCCGCAAAGAACTACAGCATCCTCTCGACCGAGCTCATAGCAGTCGAGGCATGCGCGAACGCACTTGCTGGTTATGCTCTCAGTCATCTGGAAATTACGAGCTTTGTCTTCTCATTCTTACCGCCGTTGGGTTCGTTTGTTCGCATTCCCGGAATGTACGGCGCACTTTCGCCTCTTGGTGCTGTCTATGTCGACAATCGCAAGCATTTCCATCCGGGATCTCGAGTTCATAATATTGGATATCCGGTGGAAGGCCCTGGAACCGAGCTGATGCTCATCAAGCAGCCTGTGCTGCGCGCAACCCAGTTTACCAAACTCCGCGTGCGAGATGGAGAAGGAGCGGCACGGCAAACGATGACATCGCTTCAGAAGGGCATGCAACATATTCTGACGGGTCAACGCGCCACGCCTGGAGATCCCGATGATCCGATGTTGGAGCTCGAAGTGTTCAAAGAGGACTTAACAGGCCCAGAACTAGATCCTTTTATGGATACAACTGACCCGAGTAAGTTTGCTCCAACGCTTCGAAGATGTGTTGACAGCTTGGACCCAGATGAACGCTACTTGACCGTCATTGTATTCTATGCAAGCACTCACCACTCTATGGAAGGGAAGCTAGTCAAAGCAACCTATCTATTTGACGAGCACCGCTTACGGACGATGACTGCGTACATGCTTAGCGAAACTTTTCGCGAGAAGCACTTTGAGCACGCCTGGTTCCTAGTTCCAAACTTCGCTGAGATCGTTGATATGTCTGAGCTTTGCGATAATCGTGCCCTTGATCCGATCCAATGGAGACTGCAGCGGCACGCTCAATTACCAGATGGCGTCACCAAGGATGTTCCACCAATGACACCTGAAGAAGCGGGAGAGCATCAAGACCACGTTTGGATGGTAGATAGTGAGAGCCCTGAGCCATCCAAAGCAAAACCGGACTTTTCGTCGATGCGACAGCGCACCTCTATAGAGAATCCCACTGATATGGGCGCAGACAATGACAAAGACGCTGAGAACCAGTGATTTTCCATCGAGCTCAGTTATCACTCGTGAACTGTAGCAGCACCCATTCCGAGTCATTGAAAATATTGACCCGGGTGATTTTTTCACCTTCGAGTTTGATGTTAATGCCCGCACGCGCCAAATACACGGGTTTCCCAAGCCTTTTGGCCTAACCCCTGTAGAGGGAGCACATCACAGCTGTTGCTTTCGAAGCGGGACGTCGATACTCGAGATTTTGTGGAGATAGGTAGATAGTCTTTTGTTTCCTGTGACCCTGGGAAAGTGGCGAGGAAACGCAGACACTAAGTCTGCACTTGATCAAGCAGCAGTTTTATAGGACTTCCAGGCTCAAACAAACCCAACATACCCATTGTTGCGCTGGGCCGGTAGTCAAGCGCTAGTCGCACTCGATCCACGATTCACGATTCAAGATTCACGGCCGAAGCGAAGCCTGAGCAGTAAATTGTAAGCCACATGAACAGCAGAGTTCTGACGCGATTCTTGAAGCTGATATACATCGCCACGTTCGTGTGGATCACGCTTCACGAGTATGGCTACCTGGTGCCTGGTCCTTCTTTTGTTGGTTCCGGTCGAGCATTCCCTTACAACTGGCTCACTGGTCCGTTTGGTAACCCAACTCCGGCTGTGTATTCCAGACGGCGTATCACGGCAAATTACGGTTACGGCGTTGCACCTGGTGTTCCTACTGGATGGGAAACGTGCTATGAATACTAAACTCGACGGGTTCACACAACCACCTGACGGCAGAACGCTACTCAGGTGTGGTACACTAAGAATACATTTCGGTGTCTTTCTATGATACAAGTGTTTCGGATAGGATGAACAGTAACCTTTTACAGTGGACCAAATCCGCCACGAATACCATAGGCCCAGGCGTTGCCAATGCCAAACCGTCCAGCATACGGATTGCCTGCGTAACCGGGACCTCCCCAGCCTCCGCAGCCGCCTCCGACCCACCTGCCCTCAGCCCAGTTTCCTACCGGAAGACCGTATGTGAATCCCAGCGCAGAGGAGTAGTTTGGAAGAGGATAAACATTTCCGTAGATTGGGACGCTTCTGAGCGAATCCAACCACGCTGACTGACCACTGACTAAGGGAGTCCAGACGAGTACTGCAAGTACGACGCAGCCGAGTAGCAACGGAAGTCGTTGCCAAGACTTGAGCTGATGCATTTAGCAGCTGCTTGCGATGACTTTGATAGAGTCTGTCTTCTCTGTTTCCTGCGCTAGTTTCTGCCGTTGGCTCAGTGTGCGCGTGTCAGTCCAGTATTGGTCGATGCAAACGCCGTCTGGCTTGTTGACTGTATGCCTTCGCGATAGGCAACAGCGTCGCTATTTGGTCGATCGAAGTCGCATCTGTACGAGCGATACGACGACATCCCCGTAGTGGTCATTGGCCAGAGTTCTGCGGAGCGGCTCAACAACTGGCGAGCACCTCTTCTGTGGATTGTATTCACTGCAAACAGGCCAGGTATGATCCTCTAGCCAGAGTTGTGATATATTTCATCCCAATGGTTCCCTGTGATCCATGTGAAATCTTTTTTCAACCACACCAAACGATATGCCTCTCACTGCAGCGCCAAGCTTCTCACTTGGGACTCATGCACTCCACTGCATCTTCACCAAGGGATTGATGGAATTCAGTGAATTGTCTGAAATGATTGGATGGAGCAATTTCAATTCTCCGACCGACTAGCGACGATCGTGTGTGTGTAGTTAACCCAATCTGGCGCAGCAAGGGGATTTAGGAGGGGAATACTACTACCAGGGTATCTGCTTGTGTCCACCATGTACCTGCCACAGATGCCTAAGCTGCACTTGTGTCCCCAACGCAGAGCCAAGTCCGCTGAATAGGCACAGTTCGCATTCACGCACACTATCTGGCGTCACATCAATAATACAGTGGCCCATGTTTGGGCGTGTTGTGTTCACTTTATTCCAGGGCACCCAGTCTCACGAGCGACCGGATCTTCGAGATCGAAGCCCGAACAGAACTGTAGCCGTTTCAGTGATTTCTACACTATTCAGAGTTTCAGAAGACGGTATTGGCAAGGCTTCCCATTGAATTTAACCACACATTAGGATATATTCTTGTCAAAGAGACCGTCTGCGCAATATTCTGACCTACTGACCTGTCATATTATCTCTGAAAGACTCCACCAAACTAGTCACGACCGAATGCCTCACTTGAACCGAGCCGTTTTTGCGTGAGATCCTCAACCGCGCCGCGTGCCACCCAAGTCCAGACGTATGCAGCGCGCTTCCACCGACCAGTCCCTTCTGCGCAGGGTGGTGCTGGAGCGAAGCTACGGGTATGGATCACTAGAAAGCTCCGTTCCGACCCAGCCCGATGAAGTGGATCTCACGACCTCGCGCCAGGCCCCGGTATCGGAACCAGCCCAGGGTCAACCGCTGCAATCGTCCATGCCAACATGGTTACAGACCTTTATGCCGGCCTGGCTATCCAGTTCACAGCCTCCAAGTGATCCGCAGGAACGGATACCCTTGTTAGGAACGACTCACACCTCGAGACCAGCACATACAAGCGAGGTGATTCCGACTTCCGCAGGACCGAGCTCAATGACTCTTTCAGCAGAGCGAGCAGCAAATTCAAACGCCCGTGAAGTACACGATACCGGGATAGACGGCCAAGGGGCAACCTTGGTTGATAGCCGGAGGCAAACCACTACACGTAAGACCTTCCTACAACGACTCGTTCAAATCTTTCGAAGGACAAAACGGCGGATGGGTCGGACATGTGGGTATTACCACATTCGTCTCATCATTCAGCTGCTCATGGTAGTCGTCTTGGTTACGTTGCTAGTGATTGAGACACGAGACCAGTTCTCCTTCGTCAGTCTTTCGCCAGAGCAGTGGCTTGCGACACTCTTTCCAGACGGTCTGGGTGTCGAAGAGATCCCACGACTTTCTGGATCAGGCCTTCCATATGATTTGCATGTCCCGGTCAAAACCGCCCGCCATCGCGACAATCCCATGTACTTGAAGATTCGATCCCCTCAAGACGTTGCAAGCATTGTCAATCAGATGGTCAAGACATACTACTCGGTCGCACTCCACCCTGGGTCGAATCCTGATGAGGCCTATACTGCCAATGGCACGCAAAACGTCGTAGCCGGCTTGAGCCGACCAAGGAATCGAAAACTGGTAATGCACTTTGAATTCGATCCCGAATATAGATGTTCGGGATACTTCGATCCAGAGGCCTTGAAACAACAACTTGAGGTACAGGATGTGGGTGACTCCACCTCAGCTACATCAAACGAACCCAACCAACCTGATCATCAAGTTAAAACCTTCGAAGCACCTGCAGATGAAAGCTTAGACGATCATGCACCCATCATTTATCTGGAGGGGCCCACATCTTCTAAGCAAGCGGAATTTCTTGCGACTATGGGCCAGTTCACCCGAGTATCTCACGGGAAACATGAGAGACAGACTAAAACAAAGCAGTCTAAGGGTCTCGATCCAAGCCACATGTGTCGCATGCCGAATGGGCTCGTGCTCAAACCAGTTGATGCCGCTCCCGAGTCTAGTGGGTCTGTACCTCGAGATATGTTCGGGCGTCCGGTTCCGGATGAATATCGCAAGCTACCCCCACACGTTATCCGTGAATTACCCTCAAGCTGGTCCCCTATTCCCCTCAACCAGGATCCACCACGCAGCTTCTCGCCAAGCGAACGCAAGCGGTGGCGTAAGGAGCAAAAACGCCTATTAAAACTGGACATCAAGTTCCTCAAGGCGTATAAGCGGAAGTTTGACCGACTACAAAAAGGAGGGAAGCCGAAGCCGGGATCAGATGAAGATACGTCCGAAGAATCGGCTCTGCCGCCGATGCCTTTTTCTTCGCCCCCGTACAAGGACGCTTCAGAGATCAAGCATGCTTTGAAGCACCACCACTTAGGTAGTATAACGACCCAGCCTCGTACGAAAGCTCCAAACGCAATTCAGATGCTCGTTCAAGCCCGATTTGCGGAGTTGGCGAGGAGGCGGAAGAACCAATCTAGGCAGACAACGAGACGTGGTCGGCGCAAGCGTCAGCAATCCCGAGACAAGTACGAGCCAGCCGGTTCTTTGGGTGCAACACCATCGAAAGGGCCCAACGTGCCTGCGGGCATTGTTGCGCTACGCCAGAGAATTCGAGAAAGACTGTCTGCTGACGGTCGTGAGGGAAGCCGCAAGGACGCCAACAACTCAACGCAATCCTACAAGGATCAAACTGACCGCGAGACAGGAGCTTCGGCGTTCAGCACTCCTCATGTAAATCAGTGGCCAATATGCAGGGCAACCAAGACATTCCGTGGCCGCAGCCGAAATTCAATGGCAAAGCGTGTGGCCGCCTCATGTCGAACACAACAACACACATTACAATGGCTACAGCAGCCCGTTAGTCCACTCGAAGAAGATGAGGATGCTCCAGAATTCGACGAGCTAGATTCTGGGGCCGAGGAGGAGCTTCCCTTTGCCTTAGTGCTGAAGCAAAAGCTTCCGAAGTGGTTGACCGATTCGGAAGCGTACTTACTCGCCGATATATCGGATCGAGCACCGAACGTCACGCGAAGCATGTTTGCGCAGTCAAGCACGAGTGGGAGCAAGATAACTCCATTCAACCGAGTCCTCGATTTTAGAGGTCCCAAGGCCATGGAGCCGCAGGGCATGTGTGTACCATGCCACCAAAAATTCGCACTATACCCCAATCACATGTATCCAATTAGTCTGGCAAAGCGTGATCCCGAACGCTTTGCGGATCTTTTCTTCCCTCCATTCAAGGCAGCAAGTCTTAATTTCGTCCTGCATAGCGTCCAAATTCGCGGTCCCCGACGCTTTTGTGTGGCTTGGGGAGTTTCCTTCTCTGTTTGGCGTGATCCAGCGTCAAGTACTCTCCTAGCTGCGGTGTCACAGACCCACCGACAATGCCCACAACGCAAGTCCAGGTCATCTGGTTTACCAACCGTTTCCGCAACCTCCGCCTTGCCTGCACGGGTGAAGGCACCTCGGCCTTCTCGAGCCTCGCAACGAAGTGATTCTAGTCCCAATGCGACATCGCCGTCGCTTGCAGAGGGTCCGCCCCACGTTGCGGACGAAGCCTCGGCGCGCGATAGTGATCCATTGGGCACTTTCAATGCCAACATTTTTGCCACAAGCCAGCATCAGTTCCTAGTCGACATTGCTGCCTTCGAAAGCTCTCATGCGCCGTCACCGATGACTCAGGAGCCTTCTGCCGGACCGAGAATATCTCAAGACCCAGCAGTACTAGCTCCCAAGCTGCGTCGTACTCAGCGCATCTATTACGATATGGACCAGAACACCTGGTACGGGAAGCTGATAGCGCCGATCTACCGCTTTGCACGATGGTTAAGGCACCTATTCCTAGCTCGCCTCTTCCTGCTATACACTATGTATATCATCCTATTTTGTCTCGTGCTGGTGAGTATGAGCACTCTACTGTATCGTTTGTATTATCTGCTCTTGCTTCCCATTTTGGTTCGAGGATTCGTTCTCCTGCATCGGTCACGTGGTTCAGCGCTTGGCGCACGCAAAGACAAGTTAGTTAAGGAGTCCTTGCTAGAGCATGCTCCGTATACCATTGGATTTTGCTGCTGTCGAATTTTGTCCCATCTTCCAGGTGCTACTCTGCTGTCAACTCCAGCGCCGCAATACGTGTTCCCACAGGAGGCCAGTGAACATGCAGGTCAATCCTACGGATCGTCCGACATCGCCTTGTCTCCATTGGCGCAAGAACCCAGAGAATCGTACGGGACTTTTACTTCGTTTCCACCTGGAAGAACTGGCTTGTTAGATCTCGAACACCTACCATCACTCTCCACGGATCCGCGTCAAGAGCCCGGGGCAGTGACACCTGCTATCACTCCTCTTCCTAGCCCGAGTCGAATGACTCAACGCCGCGGTGACTCAATAGGCGATGAGGATCAATATGATGAGGATGAAGATGAAGATGATGCAGAGGGCTATTTGTCTATCCCGAAGTTAGAGAGCCAGGTGAGCTTCCTGCCCCTCCCTCAGTATTCCGCACCTAAAGCCTCACTTCACTCGAAAGCGCCCTCATACGCACCACACTCTACACATCACGATTATGCCTCTTCTCCCCACGGTTCGGGAGAATCCAGTCCGCAGCCTCTCAACCCGGAGCCCACTATCATAATGAGCCCACCGGCCTTGCCTCTACACCCCTTAGCCAGCAGCACGCCCCAGCTCGGGGCGCGAAGCTCACCGTTCATTGGTCCTGCTGCTGCAGCAGCGGCTGCAGCGACACTTTCGGCTGCCGGAACCGGAAAAGGTGGGAGTCGACGACTTCTCCGGACTCCCTCCCTTACACCATCAACGAGTATTTCGCTGCCTCCTTCTCTCGTTCCAAGTCCAACGGAGTCGGAACTACCAAAACCCCTGGTGGAAGGCGATGCTTCAACATCCTCTCACTTGGGGATTCTGCTGTTATCCCCACCTCATGACATCCAAGCGGCTTCCAGTGATCGGATTGGCAGATCATTATTCCCCCTACCAAGCTCAACCGAAGGCACTTCAGCGCGAGACGTAAAATCTTCAGAACGACCTTTCCCTTTTGCGAGCCAAATGCCATCAGGCTCCCAAGTTACTAGTCCACAACACTCAATTGCGCTCCGCCACGCGCCAGCCCACCGCGCAAAGAATATAGCTGACCTTGGAGCGTCATCAAGTGAAACCGAAGCTGACGAATCCTCAACCCTGATTCAAGTTCCGAGGTCGATCTCTACGCAGAGCATCCCGCAACAGCAACAGCAACAACAACAACAGCAACAACAACAACAGCAACAAGACCAAGAACGCCAGTCACAAGCATCGGAAGTCATAATTGAAGCACAAGCTGGTCCAGATCCCTACAATCCTATGTGGTTCGACGAGCTGGTGATATCTGAAAGGCTAACATTCTCTATGGTGTGGTCACGTATTGGCACAGTTTGGGCAATTTCTGCACTTCAAGATATCTGCGCGCTTATCGTTGCATTATGTTGTATGTTCCAAACCATGTCCGTCTTTGGCGGATTAATTATATTAACAACCCAAAAGCTCAGGTTCCTCTTCGGAATGGCGTGCTTTTTAGTTTGCTTCAATCTACTTCCCTTCTTCATGTTCCTTCCTCGGTCTTTTAATGTTTTCTTGGCGGCTTTTTCGGCTGCCCTGCCCATGTTGATGCAGTTCGCGTTTATTTTCCTTCCTCCACTCATCGGCTTCGCGATGTTCGGTGGGTTGGTCTTCAATCGTGTCGACTTGCCCAGATTCCAGGACTTTGGCACGACCCTCACCTCGCTCTTTAGCGTTATGATAGGTGATAATGTGCTTGATACATTTAAAGGTCTGACACCGGCAGGTCTTATCCTCTCCAGGGTCTATATTTATACCTACACAATCTTCTTTACAGTTGTTGTGTACCGAATTACGCTCGCTTGTATGGAGTACTTCGTGTTCCTAGAGGCTCCCGATGAGGGATTGGATCTTCGTCGAGTGCGTGATATGAATATTCTGCATACGCCTGAAGAAATTCAAGTCCTAAAGCGGCTCCTTAAACACGACAAGCGTGATGCAAAACAACGAGCGCGCGAGGAACGAATGCGCCAGAAGCAAATGCAGAGGTACGCAAGCGGGCTCGCGCCAAGTTCCCCCAGCTCCACCTCAAGCACGACATCGACCACCACGACTACGACTACTACATCATCTCCGTCGAGTGATATTTCTTCGGATGATACCTCAGAAGAACGAGCGTCGCTCGTCAGTTCGCGACGCGATGGAAATATCACTCGCCCGGTGGGCTTGTATGTCGCTCCGAAGCCTCCCCGAGCGCTGCGAATCATGCAACGCTCCATGAGCAGCTCAACACTTTTCGGTTCATTGAGCAACAGCTCACTACGACATGATGTTATTCTCACCTCAGGTTCTGCTTCGTTTGGACCCCTCACGTCATCGTCCACAGTAACGGCAGCGGCTAGAGAACCTGCACGGGCTGAAGAGGCTGGTGATTCAGACTGGCGTCATCCTGCACGGCTAGATTCCGAATCACATGCCTCTCTGATGCACCCACGTCTCAATACCGATGCAGACTCAGGTACAGCATCTGACACTGAGTCAGATTCTGTTCCAGGTTCTGAAAGTGAGTCAGATAGTGGTAAGTCGAGCAGCTCGAGCCATGGCCGCAAGCATTCAAGAAAACACAGGAAGCATTTTAAAGCACCCAGGCTTCCGCGCCCACTATCCTTCGCCCCATCGCCATTCCCAGAATCATACGAGGCTAAGCAGACTTCTCGACCTATCCTTGCGTCTCCAGCTGCCACACCATTGCACCGAGGAAATACCGTCGTTACGACATCAGGAATTCTGCCGCTGCCTCCTCTCCTGGAGATTGGCGAAAGCGCGATTAAGGATGAGCCGCTAGCGTTGAATATGATCGCAAGAAGTAATGAATCAAGCACGTCAACAACATCGTCGTCATCTTCTAGTTCGTCCTCGACGTCTTCATCCTCATCTTCATCGTCTTTATCGTCGTCGTCGTCATCATCCTCATCCTCATCGGATGATTCCGAGACCGAGGGCAAAGATGTTGCTGCGCACATCCGAAGTTTGTTTGAGTATGAGCACCCGCAGCATGCCTTTGCGCAGCGTCATATGCTGGCACAGCAGCTGCTAGAGATCAAACGAAAAGCGCGTAAGGCTCGACGGAATAGGCCGTCATCATCGTCATCATCATCGTCATCCTCGTCATCGTCATCGACATCATCTTCATCCTCGTCATCCTGTTCATCGTCAGATGCAGTGTGTACGGACTCATCATGCTCTGAAGCAGAGGAGAACCGACGTGCAAAGTACGCCCGTAAGGAAGATGAAATTATCCGAGACTTGATTGGATATGACACCATTTCGTCGGACTCTCAAGGTCCTAGATCTCAGCAATCTCAGGATGCCTCAACTGAAGCCACTCCATCACCAGGACATATCGTAGTCCCGCTTAATGGGGTCCACACCCAAGAAACTCGTGTGAGATCATCCTCATTCCAACCGGAACCATCAGCCATCGTTCCCAAGCCTGTTCACACACAATTGCCCAAAGATGTAGCTCAGCAACGTCTTCAGCTGCAACCAGCCACGCCTCGCCCCCCAATTCAACCTTCTCGCAAGTCTCGTTACCACCGTCACCACCATCATCACCGTCATCACCATCATCACCCACACGACGACAAGAGTGGAGATGAACGCAAGCTTGAACTCTTAAGTCAGCTTAAGGGACGAATTTATGGCAAGCCTATCTCGCGATTAGCTCGATATGCGAAGACGCACCAGACGGATGAATCAGTGCCACCGGCGCTCATGGCTGCACTTTCTATTCAGCCAGATATTCATCCGCACCCAACCTTGCCGCCACCCCCTGCGTTGGCTCCGAGGTTGGGTCCTGCAGATGGGCTCACCTTCAAGGATCGGCATCGCCTCCTACGAGAAGCGAAGAAGCGTCAGAAACTAGAACGGAAGGCTGAAAAACATTTGCATCGGCATGGCCATCACCGGCCACTTCACAGGTTGTCTCCCTTGCTGCCGTACCCTGCGCTACCTTTGTACGAATCGGCGAGGTTGAACTTTGAAATTATCCTCCCTCCTCAACTGCGAGGCCTCGATAAATCCATTATCGATAACTATATCGCTGAGCAAACCAGATGTTGGATTTCACTCTATCGTGTCGTACAGACTGCGCGAGAGGCTATGATTCGCACGATATGCTCACAAATCGCTCAGATTTTGAAGAGCGCAAGGATGCACATGCTGTTGGAGAATGCTCAACGGCTTGGCCAAATTGTAAAGGCGCCCAGTTCGACCGCTGCTAGTAAAGCCGGCTTGCGGCGTATCAAATCCTCGTCAGTCGCTCTCAAGGACAGTTTACTCCCGGCTACCACTGTGACCACGACCTCAATGACTATGAGTCAGAGTACTGCAGCCTCAAGCGGCAGTAGTAGTTTGGTTTCATCGAACGAGACCCGAGTTGCACTTCCCCCATCTGTTAAGCTTACGCCCCAGCAGGTTGAGAAGCTTCGCGAACTCTTGCGAAGCCTCTTCAAGGTCCTTCAGCGGGCTCACATTCGTTATGTTGCGCTAATTGAGCGAGGCATCCTATCGGCGGCACGAGACATCCATGAAATGGTGTGAGGATGTGATGGTGCAGCACAACGAGAGGTTGTCTCGCGATTACTCGTGATTCATTCCTAGTCAGACCTTCGTCATTACGCCGATTGTCTCACACCACTACATTACACTATACCTAGCCTAGCCCTGATGATAACACTCCAAATTTGTATCAGCTCACAGTCTGCAAGGGAGCAGATATTGGCAGGCTAGGGTCTGCTGCACTCTTTAAACCCTGTATCCCCTCCCCCCTGCTTCATTCCCTGTTCTCTATTATTATTCAGGTATCAACGCCTAAGACGCTTTCCAAAGCACAGCGATGCAGTGTGATGCCATAAACTTACTCACTCACTTAGTGTCACTGCCACTAGGGACCAATCGAGAATGACCCGGGCTTTCTGGACGGAAGAGGGGCTAAGTTTCACTTTTCCGTGCGAATCATATCTCAGGATCGGTGTCTTATCTGTGCTAACAAATGTTGTATTCACACGCATCTCATCCGGCAAACTACAGACATTAATGTTCCGAAGCATCGCCAACGCATCTTGGCGGGCATTCAGCGCCGGGACGCGCCCTAGCTTTCACAAGTTCAAGACGGAGATCCCAAGACTGAGCATCTCCACGCAGCTCAACCTGCGCGCTGGCTTCGCGACCCAGCATCCGCGTCGTGAGGACCTCTGTGATGAAAAGCCCATGATTGGCCCGGGCGAGGAGCTGGCCTTCGCCTGGATCACGCCTCGTTCCCTGATTAAAGTAAGTGGAAAACTCGTCACATGACTTCCCATCCGGGCAGCCTAGACGGCTTCGGGTGTACTGTGCACCGTGTGCATTACTGAAACCGCATGATATGTACATATGGTGTTGCTCATTGATCCTCTTCCCATCGTCTCTGACTCAAACAACCCTTTCACTGTAGGGACTTGAGGGCGGTATTATGGCACGCCTCCTGTCGATTCCTAATATTCAACTCATCGGAGCACGCATGTTCTGCCCCAGCGACGCCTTTGTTGACGAGTATATTGACATCCACATGCGTACCTATCGCCCACTTCCTTTCATGCCCTTCGTCGAGTACATTGACACAAACCTGCGTCCCATTGTGCGTGAACGTTTGCGCATTCCAAACAACTTCCTCTTCATGATCTTCAAGGGTAAGAACGTTCGCCAAGAGCTAAGCAAGACCATTGGCGAGTACTTGCCAGATCCGCGCGTCGGCATGGTTGGTCGTACCATTCGAGGAGCATATGGTGACTTTATTCGCCAGAAGGACGGCACAATCACACACTTCCAACCTGCCATCGTTGGTGCATCTTCGGACGAGGCCAACCGTCTCTACCTCAAGTTGTTCAGCAAGTACCTCCAGACTGATGGTGGTACCTTCGACGAGTACTATGACCAGTTGGATATCCACAAGAACTACCAAACTGGCATGGTGATGATCAAGCCCGATATGCTTGAGCGACCTTCGTCTCTTCCTGGCCATATCATGGATCTCTTCGGTTCTACAGGACTGCACTTGGTTGGCGCACGTGTTTTCTCCTTCTCAGTTGCCCAGGCACAGGCTTTCTACGGCTTCCTGGAAGAAGTGTTCGTTGAGAAGCTGCGTCCAAAGCTCGAGTCTCGAATCCGAACGGCTCTCGACAAAGAGTTCGATGGCAAGATCAAGATCTCAGATGTCGACTACGACGTGATCACCACGATTCTCAAGCGCAAGGCTGCCAAGGCTGAAGTCGACAACATCATTGAGTACATGTCTGGTATCCATCCATCGACCGTTCACACTGAGCAGGAGCGAAGGAGGCCAGGACCCGCGCGCTGCCTTGCTTTGCTCTATCGTGGTGCAAACGCCATCGAAACCATTCGTGCAAAGCTTGGTTCGACTGATCCTTCTAAAGCCGCTGTTGGTACGATTCGCTCCGATTATGGTCGTGATATCATGAAGAACGGTGCTCACGCCTCTGACAGCGAGGCAAGCCTTGTTCGAGAACGTTCAATCATCGGCTTTAGCTCAGGCGCCCCTTCAATCACCAAGCGCACCATTGACGTTTGGTTGGCTATGAATGAGGATACTACACCACAAGACCCACGAGGCCCACGCTACAATGCAGTCAGTCACGTGTCTTACAAAATCCGCGCGAAGGATGTCCACGAGGCGCGTGAGCAAGCCGCTGATATGCTGAGCGCATTCGGTGATGAATATCGATTCTATGAAAAGATTGCGGAGTCAAAGGACGACATTGCGAACGAAATTGTCGCCGCGGATGCAAACCTCAGTACCCTCCTGACGAGCAACTCACAGGAGGCATCTACCCCCGAGCCGAGCGCTGCAGTAGAGGAAAACAGCGAAAGCAGCAGCGAAAGCAGCAGCTCCGGCAGCGAGGAAGAGAACCCCGAGAAGGCCGACAAGTAAGGCCTTCCAGGAGGTAATTCCATGAGATCGGTTATAAAAGGAACTAGTATCAAAGAAGTTGATCGTGTCGAACTGTCTCCTCAGCAGCAGCTTAATTGTTTCTTGTATAACATGACAACTCGTCGCATAAATTACGCAACAAGTATTATCTTTCTTGCCTCCTTGATACAAGACATTCGCAGCGTTGTATTGATCACCTGACCATTAGAAGTGATTCCGAACCGAAACGTAGTTGAATTTGAAGTGTCGTCGAAGCGGATACTTGTCCTCATCGATTTTGACCTGGGAGCTCTGTACAGCCGCCTGATATGTAGTAGGTTGTGGCGGACGATAGGGCTGAGTGAATGCAATGTTGTGCTTGATTGCCGAGTTCTTTGGCGAGAAATCAGGAGGATAAATGGAGCGCATTAGTGCTCGTCGACGTTGCGCAAGTTCATCCTCTCGAGCCTGCTCAGGGGTCACTGGTGCTCCAGGATTCTTGATGTGCTCGAACTGTGCAATTCTCCTAGTAAGAGTCTGCTGGAGTTGTGCAGATTCTCGCGATGTCCATCGATCTGTTGGCTGGTCCTTCTGATCTAGACCGCCCTGTGTTACATTCAATGTGGTGTTGCTCTTGGGCCATTCAGGTGGTGCTGAGACGAGCCCTACACTGACAGCGGGATGCACTTCACCCGGCTTTGGCACTGGGGGTTCATCTCGGAGGCCAAACATGTATCGAGCCTCCTCTGCGAAGAACTCCTCCATCTCTCGTTCCTTCATTCGCTCTTGTCGCACTCGTTCTCTCGCTCGGGCTACGAAGGACTCAGTTCCTGTCTTTGCCGTCATTGCGCTGCTTGCGGCGCCGGCTGCTGCACTTGATTGACCGGAACCTGCGTGCCAAAATGTGTTTGCGGCGGCAGTTGTTGTCTCATAGCAAGTGTGATATACAGGTGGTCGCGCCAGAGGGTTTTGAGGCGAGATGTCACTCGCCCTTGAGAATGAAGGAGCCTTTTCCCAGTCTAAAAGTCGAAGGCGGGTGGGGCAGGAGGAGATAAACGGGTTATGAGGTGCACAGCGGTCACCAAGTGCTCTCAAAGTAGTGCTTAGTTGAAACAGCCCTGCTGCCATGTTGCCATACTGATGGCAGGTCGGGGGCCTGAACGGAAACCCGAGGATATCCTGTCAAATTTCATCAAAGTAGCGTACCTCTCAGTGGGACGTGTCGGTAGGACATGTGGTAGGTGGTAAAGTCGCGGATGGGCGGGTTGACATCCCGCAGCGACCGCGTCATCCCGAGCGTCTGCGCCCCAGCCTCACTCGTCGCCGAGGAACTCATGGGGATTCGCACGTCTGGAAGGGGTAAGGAAGAGATCAGGTGACGCCCTTGAGCCGAGTTCGAATTTTTCGTAATGGGGTAACAAGATTGCGCACGTTTTCTAGGCTACATGCCACCCATCAGAGCGCATCTCGCCACTTAACATGAAGAAAGGAGAAACCGTTACCAAAACTGGGAAACTGCGTCAAAAAGCGAGGCATTGTGATGAACCCATCAGACCAGCTCACACGCAGACGTGTTAACACGTTCTCGGGTACACAATCATTGGGTTAGTTTCGCCACGCACACGCAGTGCACCCGCAAACACACCCTCGTGACCACTCTGGAGAGTCGAGAAATTGGCCGTTCTGTGAACCCATCCACCCACGTACGGTCAGAAGGAGATTTGAATTCAAATCGCCAACTACTACTACTCGCAATCGGAATGGCGCTGTTGTGTGGGTGCTGTGTGTGTATCGACTGGCGAGGTATGCTCGTGCTCCCGTGCCGTACCGTGTGTCATGCATTTCCTCCACCTGCAGCATCTCCTAGAAGCACAAATAGCAAAAATTCACCCCAAACTGTTACTCTCGCCCTGCTACCCCACTCTAGAGGCCTCACAGGACGCTGCGACGGCATCCGAGCCAGCTATCCTTGCCCATCTACACGAGATTGGTTGGTAAACGGGATTCCTCTCTCCCTACGCGCTACCTCTGCACCTACCGCTGAGGTACCCCCTCTCGGAGTAGCACCTGGGCGGCTTTCCCTCTGTATCCCAGGCTTGCGATGTCGCACCTGTCGCAGCTCGCCCTACCCCGCAACACGCCGCCTGGTAAGGCCCGACCGAGACGGAGCTACTCGTCGGCCACAGCAGCTGGCGTCGACGTCGGTGTCGAGGACCGTCAGCGCGAATATGACTACCCGAAAATCATGAATCCTTTGCACCCTGAGAACAAGGAACTACCCGAGCTAGACAGTGGCAGTGACGGCGGCGAGGAAACCTACTCTGCCTACACTTCGCAGGCGCAATCTTCTCTCAAGTCCAGGTATGATCGGTTGCATGAGAGTCTGCGACCCAACGCTCGGGTCAGACCTATTTCGGCCAAACCTGCATCAGCGGCCAGCACGTCAGTGAATCGGGCACCTATGCGGACGAGTATGTTTTCAGCGTCGCCACCGGTCTTCCAGGATGAACAAGATCGAGACGAACTTCGAAATGAGTTGAGGAGAATAGGTGAAAATGCAAGCAGCAGTGAGAGGCTATTCCAGCTTAGACGTGAAATGCGTCAGAAATTGTACGAAGACTCGCATCCCTATGGACAAGCTCATGGTGGGTCCTACGCTGAGATCACTCAACACAATAATTCCAAGACCACAGATTCGAAACAACTGGATTGGGGGTTGCTCTTTACACATGGTCTTGAAGCCGCTGCAGCTGCACTCGAGCCTGAAGGTTCTTTAGCTTCAGGCTACCTGAAGCCCCCGCCTGAACTCACACCACAGGAGCTCTTCCAGATTGAACAGCAGAAGCGACAACAACAGCAGCAACAGCATCAGCTTTTGAGGCCGCGACCTCACACGGCTGGACCTACTCGTGCCACAACACGCGCTACGTCTTCATCTGGTCCGACTGCACGGGAGGAGTCAGAAGCATCTGACGCAAAAGCGCAGCGACGACCTGTATCTGCCATGCCGCGATCACGAAGTCGACCTATTAGTGCAAAGCCGATCGCCAAGTCAGATGATGCTGCAGATCAACCAAAGTCCCCGAGATCCCAACCGCAACCACACGAAATTCAGCACAACGCGCCGAAGCGAAGGCCAGCCACGGCAACCATTGTCCGACCAACCGTGCAAGGCGTCGTTACTTCTGCACCGCAGCCTGCAGCAACCGCACTGCCAATACCAATCCGACCATCTTCGGCGGTGAGCTCCGTTCGAAGTAGTGGCCAAAGTCGAGCTTCGAACTCGTCTGGGGTGCTGAGGGTCGCCTCACAACGACAAAATCTGTGGTCCATGCAAGATGAGAACGAAGCGATTGGTCGCACACTCTTTTACTTTAAGTCATTGGACCTCCACCACCAGGCATCAATTACGACAACGGAGATGGCGAGCCACGATTTGGCGCAGACGCAGACCGGAGGCATCACGGCATCGACTCAGATATCAGCGTCTGAAAACGCCAAGCTGGAGCGATTCGTGAGTTTGTACATGAGCGGGTTAGCAAAGGCTGCTATGACAGCGAAGATCATGACAGGGGTTGATTCGTCTCTATCCAGATCAGGTGAAAGCATCATTCATTTCGCATCTGAGGAGAGCATGAAGACATCAAGCCAAACAAATCAGCGTCCATCAGCCAGCAAACGACTCCCAGACCCTCCAAGATTGGCATCAGATCGCGTTTTGACAGTGGCTGGACTGGGCCTGACCAGATCCGCTCTTAGGTTCCTTTTCGCATATCTAGATTTCGATGCTGAACGGTACCTCTGGTGGGCGCAACTCCATAATTTATCTTCCGCTCTGGAAAAGGCGACGGCAGAGAATCGCACAAATATTCAAGTCCTCTTGCAAGCTGCCATGAGAATCCTTCCTCAGGTCAAGTTTTCGCACTATTTAGCACGGTATGATATGCATTCTTCAGAGTCATTGCGAATCATCTCTCAGTCTACCGTCCTCTCGCAGCTTAGCCTCGCCGCAGGAATTGGCGAGGTAAAGCAGGATGACACTGTCTGGATCGCACCGTCGCCTTACTTCCATCCTGTAACTCGACTAGTCCTAGACGAGAACGTCTTAGAGGCAACAAGTGTACGCGCCTTGGCACGGCTCTTGCGTCCCAAACTCTCGCTCATGTCTGTTGGAAATATCCTTGCCGAAGCCAACCAAATGTTGAAGCAAGGTATCACTCAGGATCTCGCGCAGTCTTTCCAGCCAAGCTCAAGCTCATCTGCTAAGCCGCTGATCGCTTCAATGGCGCCGCGTGGCCCGCGCTCTCTGCAATCGTTAGACCCTGACCAAAGCTGGAAGCAGATGTCGTCATCAAGCCTGTCAATGAATTCGTCCTATTACCAAGGCAGTAGCTCTCAGATGACGTCATCATTTCAACTGCAGCAGGACCACCTCCTTACATTGGCCTTGCGCTCGCCCCTCCGAGCGTTGTCTCTACGAGGAACCTCGCTAAGTCAACACGATGCGGCAGAGCTTTTTGATGCCCTAACTCCTATTTCTCCGACTGCACCCTGTGCCTCTATCGAAGACCTGGATGTGAGCTCGTCTCGCCATGAGGGGCGCACATTCTTGGGTGCTGTCGGAGCCACCGCCCTCAGTCGCACCATTAAGCGCAATAATGTCCTGAAGACTTTGACCCTTCGTGCATGTGGTTTAATCCCTGAGGCACTTCCCCCCTTCCTTGGAGGATGCAAGCTGGCGTCCGGTTCGTTGCGTGTCTTGGACCTCTCTGGAAACGGCATAACTGCTCGAGCGGCTCCTGCACTCGCTGAAGCCTTACTTACGGGCCTGATGAACCTCAGAACACTTATCCTCGATGACAATGATTTAGGAGAACTCGGATTATGCGATTTGCTTCCAGCCTTGCGGCAAATGAGTTTCTTGTCTAAACTCAGCATTCGGCGAAATGGTCTTACACAACGATCCTTTACCCTGCTTTCCGATGCTATGGGAGACATGCTATCTTTGGAACAGCTCTATCTGGACGGCAATCCCTTTGTCGATGAAGTCTCGATCCAGCAGCAGCAGCATCAACTGAGTCATGATACGACTAATGCTGTCCACTCGGCGCACGAGGCGGCAAGTCGGTCTGCCGCAATCGCAAAGCAACGGGCAGTCGCGATCTCTCGAGGAATCGCCGCATTAAAGTTGCAAAAGATGCACAGTCAGAAAGAGAGCGTAATATCCGCCACATTCGGTGGTTTGGCTGGATCTCAGACTGGTAAGGATCCTCAGGTTGCGTTGCCCCCTCGCTTAGACCGGGTTGCTGCCACGCTTCGGAAGCTTGACCTTGAGTCAAAGATTGTGTCACCTCGTATCGGCCTTAACTCCAACCTGGTTGTGCTCTCACTCTCCCGCTGCATGATCTCCGCTCGGTTTGTTGCCGAGCTCGTTGCTGCGCTGACCCCACCGTCTTCCAACGTTCTTGCATTGAACTCGATCCCAGCAGTTTCTGCCTCCGCCCTTGCACTCCAATTGGAAGATCACTCGAAACCGAGTGGAGGATCAACGGGTAAGAAGCCCCATCCCAAATCACCACCATCGCCCCCATCGCCCACATCGTCCCTCCGAAGGCAAAGAAGTCCAGATCCCTCGGACTCATCGTCAATTCCCATAGAAGTAGTACAGGAGGAGATGGATGAGCTTCAGAATCTTCCACCTGCGGCGGCAGCGTTGCTAGATTCAGCCCCATTGCTATTACGCAAGAGCGTAAACTCTTCCGATTTTGTAGCGCTAATGGCTTCAGTGAATCCGCCCATTTTGCCGTACACGATCTTGAATGCGCTCAGGGCTCAAGCGATCCTGAGACTTGCAATGCATCATGCACTAGCGGCTGCAGTTGCTGCTGGACTGACACCCAATCCGCAATTTGCACAACAGGGATCAGGGTCACGGAAAATTGATCCGTCTGCTGTACTGAACTTGAATAGCACAGCACTCACGTTGCTGGCCGCTGCTGCAGCAGATACAGCTAGTCTTAACATCGGGCTCGCAAGTTTAGGCGTGACTCATGGTGAGCTTGCAGCATCTGCCGCGCTAATGCCACTTTTTAGCCCTTCACATCCAGCGCTCGTTTCGCCTGAATCTCCATCGTCTGGAGCGAAGTTTGATTCATTTGCAACACGGCTGACTCAGTTCATTGAGGGCACAGGACCATTCAGGGACCAGGACCCTTACTACCGTGGACTTGGCTCACAGCTCACAGCAGTCAACGGGCTACTCAAGGCCTATTTTGACGCCCGGTCTAGGCCCATCCGCGATCGTGAATTTGTGCCTCCACCGGTGTCAGAGGCGGTGCTTGCGAAATTTGATCCTACTCTGGGGCTTCCGTCGGTAACTGTGGCCCAGCAAGAATCTGGAATAAGAGGCTGGGGACTCTCAGCTATTTCTTCTGGCGTCTCGAGGCCCTCGCTTGCACATGCTTTACGTGGCAATCCGAACTTGATAAAATCATATTTGGATGGTCTTCCTGTGAGCGAACTGGGTGCTGCAGCGATGAATCCGGAATCGTTCGCAGAATTTGCGGAGTGGTATCAGACAGGTGCGCCCAGTCTATCGACCGAATCGCTATCTTGTGATATTACTTCCGCAGAAGGGAACCATGAATCGGACCGCCCACCGCTCTGGAAGCCGTCCCAGGCCGCCTATACTAGTCACTATACGGCGTCAACGGCATCCAATACTCCTCAACGAAACACTCAAACCAGGTTGGCCATGGGTGCGTCGTTCAACCCATCTAGCCGATCCCTTGCTTGGGATCGACTGTATGTCACTTCCGGCACGCCTCATCAGTGCCCACTCAATGTGCTCAACTTAAGCTTCAACCGCATCGGAGACGAAGGCGCTGAGGCATTGGCACGTTGGATCCGTCATCCTAGAGTTGCATTAACGGAGCTCTATGTGGATGGTAATGAAATTAGTGAAGTCGGTGGAAGTGCCTTGGCTCGAGCTGTTCGAGGTGCACCAATTGATACCAAGCTTTTCTCCACATATGCCCGTGGAATGCTCGAATATATGCAGGCTGTAGATGTTGTGGGGAAGTATTATCAAGTGGGACGTATTCACAGAAGGTCTTTCAATGGTTCCATCAGCCCTGCAGTCTCAAGTTTCGAACGAAGGGGTGGTTGGGATTATGATGGAACAGCGTCTGAGGCTGCCGGGGAGGCTGGGGATGATTTCATGTCATCGACTGCCTCCGCGGAAATCCGATTGGCCACATCACGTAGGCCCGTCCCTGCACCCCATGTTCCGAACTGGCTCACGATTTACCAGCCCAGGTCTACGACGCTTTTGTCGAATGCGCTTGAGCGAGCACGAGGAAGTCTTTCCGCTGGTGCTGCTCCTTCGGGCTTGGATGCATCGCGAATCCGTCAATCCAAGTCTGTTTCCACCAAGCCCGAAGACTTGGCGTGGAAAAATAGGTACCCATGGCAATGGCTCGAACCGAGGAGGCCCGCGATTTTCCCAGGATATCCTTCACTTCTCCCTATCCATGGTTCAACTCATGGTGCCATCCCAGGATCAGGCACGGGCATTGGTATGGCCCGTGGTGGATATTTAGGCTTTTTAGATGCGGCGGGTGCCGAAACCAAGAATCAAATTTTAAGCCACCGAACGGGTGGCCTCGATTTCATGTCGTCGGGAGGCCAGTCTGTCGGTATTCTTAATTCTTTGGCGAGCGGCATCCCCTTCCATCCCCCAGACAATCTAGCAGATCTGTATGGTCCCCCATCCCCTCTCCTCGTCTTGAGCATTGAATCGAACAAGCTAGGCCAAGCGGCCGGAGACGAATTTTGCTTGTCGGTCCAGAAATGCCCCGGTTTGCTGCTACGCTTTGGCGCAAACCCCCTACCATACTCCACGTTCCGTCGCCTGAGCATTGTCTCTGCGCTAGCTACCCAGCCAACAGTCCCCAGAGAAAGAGAGACTGGTGTAGTCAGCCACAGTGCAGCGGCTCCTGGCTCTGCGGCGGTGAGTGATTCGTCGACACTCCATATGTTGTCGCTGCTGGAAAAGTCCGAAGTACCAATTGCTCCTACAAGTCCGCATGCCGAAGCTCGTCTGGAGTATATGCGATGCTATCACAACTGGCTTGTTCGTAGACATCAGTATCTATTGGCGGTTGAGACCCAATGTGAACTTTACAAAGAAGAAACAAGGCGGTTGGAAGCTATTGCAAAGGCGGCAGAAGAGGGTCTCGATCCTTGGATGCGTGATCAAGTTCAGAATGACAACGAGAAAATTGAGGTCCAGCGACTGGGTCGACAAGCCAAAGAGCGCTTAGAAACTCTTAGGCGCGATCTGAAGGACATGATTGAAAAGAAAGAGGCTGAAATCCGACGCAAAGAGCAGGAAATTGCCCATGTTATCATGAGCAAGGAACCGGATCAGAGGAAGTTGAAGATGCTAGAAACTTGCGCCGGTATTCAAGTGTTCTACGAGCATGAGGGTAAGTTGATTCCGGCGCCCACGCAGGCCGCTTCGACGAAGAAGGGAGAGCAGCAGAGTGCTAACGAGTCGGACCCATTAGAGGGTGAAAACAGCGTAGCTGGTTCAAGCGAAGCTAAAGCAGAAGACAACACCGAGAAGCCGGATGCACCCGACATTGTTGGGAAACGAGTGTTCCGGGCTGAATCTGCATCACATGCGCAGACAGCGCTTCGCATTGTGGGTTTATACAGCGCTCAGCGTATGCAAGCGGAGGCCGAGCAGCAGCAGCAGCAGCAATCGATGGAGCTTCTAATGGCGAAGCAGGAATTGTACAACGAACATGTTGAGCGATTGAAGTTGCATGACGAACTCTCCACATTCATATCGGAGCTCCTTGCTGAGTCCCTCTTCGCTGGCGCAATTGATGTGGAGGCGGCAGTGGCGACGTTTGCTGATGTTAGGGATACCTACTCGAAGGTGCAACGTTGGGCCAATGCCGAACTAAGGGAGCCTGCCCCTCTCCTCGATCTTCCTTCGACCAAGGATGAGGGCGCAGCCGCGCCCACCGAAGTTAAGGTTGAGACTGATAGCAGAAAGGGTAAGCCCTTCAAACTCGTTCCAGTTGATGAGTATGCCCCGTTCCTCCGACTCGAAAACAAACTTGTGCAGGCAAGACAGAGGCTAGAGAGCGCTGTGGAAGAAGCTCCACCGAACCCACCGCCCCCGACACGAAATTCTGCAGCACGACCCGCCACGGCAGCACGAATTCGACCAAACCCGCGACAGGCGGTTCCTATTACGACGAACCCTTCTTTGCGTTCAGTTCGCCCTCTCACTGCCAATGTCAATTCGACTACCAGATCCCAGCTACAACAGCAGCAACCGGTGAGGCGGGCCTCCATCACAGCGCCGGCACCCTCTGGTATCAACTCCGAAAGTCACATGCCGCGTCCGGCGCGGCCTGTCAGTGCCCACCCCCGCAGCCGTGCGTCAATTTCTGGTGCTGACGGGAGACCACCTCAGACTGCTCAATCCTTGGCTGCATTCGTCCGTGACGACTTTTCCCGATGGGGGTCAGAAGGTGATAATGACTTCTAACTCAGTGTTAAATTAGTCTTTGGCCAATCGGCCTATATCGTGTATAGAATACAACAGTGTATTATAACATGCAGAATAACGCACTCAAATCTATGTACACTAGCTATTTGGCTACCTTCCATGCCGAATCACTCCTCATCGTCGTCCGGCAGCATGACAATGGGGACTACTTGCTTCGGATCTTGAGCTCGTACGATGGCTTGGGGCTGCGATGGCGTCACATTGGAGTCATCTCGAGGTGTATGCAATGAAGGCTCTGCCGTCTCGGCAGGCGGAGGGACTGAGGCGAGGTCTGCTGTACGAGTACCGTGTTCCTCAATTACATCCGCCTGATCCGAACCCAGGCTTTCCGTCTCGAGTGGGTCTTCAACTCTCTTTCTTTGTTCCGCCTCAAGCTGAAGTGCTTGTAATGCGGCCTTGATTTGCTCAAGCTGGGCTTGAGTCTCTTTACGTTTTGCTTCAATACTTGTTTTAAAGTGTTGAGTACACTCTTTGGAGCAGAATACTTTGTTCAACTCAGGATCCTGAAGAGTCTGGTCGACATGCACCAACTTGTAGCAGTTGTAGCACGCCTTCTGAACGCTTCCAAGTGGTGCAGCACTCGCGGTAGTTCTAGTCGGCTTATCAACCGCAGCTGGAGCTGGGTGACGTGCTGACAAGGGACGGGAGAGAAGTAGCGACTTGACTTCGATCGGTCCTTCAGAAACACTTACTCCTCTCGCGCTGCTCAGACCAAATTTGTCAACATCTCCGCTCGCTCCTTCAGTCGAGGCATCTGGCCCTACAGCACTTGAATCAACGTTGGGTAGTAATGAGCCTAAATCAAGTTTAGAAGCAATTGAATCCCACAGATCCTTACTTCTCTGGGCCATTGCCTTCTGATCTTCAGTGGTTGCGTCGAGTGGAGGAAGAGGAATGATCCCCGCCTTCTCTGCAGCGTACGCGGAGGCGATGTGGGACGACCGTTGAGGTTGTGCGCGTTGGGTGACTGACTCTTCCTGAGCTGTGTCATCAACCGCCTGACCGATTGACTCTAACCACTGCCTTCTTGCCTCCGCAAATGACGCACGGCTCTCCTCTTCGTTGAACATGGGCCCTTCGAGCAAGCTTCCTGGGGGGCGATCCTCAGCTTCATCATCATCATCATCACCAGCGGCAGCAACAGCAGCACTCGCAGTAGTGCTCGTTCCAGGAGTAGAAAGCCCCAGAAACTCATTCCGTGCTTCCAAGAACTCTCTGGCGTTTCGCGCCTCATCATATTCTCCATAAAGCAAGTATCCTGGCTCACCTTCTTTGGGAGGTCTTTTCGGGGCACTTAACGCCTGGCTTCGTCGTGCGCGCTTTGCAGCTTCCTCTTCTTCCGCTCGCTTTGCGGCTTCAGGATCGGTCTCCCGTAGCCAAGCTATCCGAGCTGCGGCAAAATCAGCGGCGTTTGCTTCTTCATCGTAGTTTCCATCGAATGCCGATGCCAGAAGGGATCCCGGCAAGGGCACGATCCCATCACTAGCGGTCGCCTCTGAAGTCGCCGTTAACGCATCACACCCCACGTCTGCAGTGGTTTTCTGAGATAAGCCTGAGCTGGCGAGCCAGGCACGGCGGGCTTCTGCAAACTCGCGCGCGTTCGCTGCTTCATCAAACGCCCCTATTAGTAAGGAACCCGGCGCTGGAGTGCTATCACTATAGTCACTAACATCTGCTGTGGATGTACCAACTGTTGCGCTCGGTGGTCTGGCCCTTCCCGTCATGGTGCTTGACGACGTGGACATCGTAGTGATAGTCGATGTAGTCGTCGACACCGGCTTCGGAGCGCGGCCGGCCGATGGAGGACGCACTACGCGGTTGGGCGCGAGCGCCAAATGAGATAAAGCTGGTGCAGAAGGTAGTGCAGTAACAGACGCCGTTGCCGACTCAGCAGCGTTCTTTGAAGCCAGTGCAAGGGCTTCAGCAATATCAGCCTTTGATCTTGCTGAGCGAGGTGCCACGGCCACCTTCTGCAGTTGTACAGTACCTGCTGATGAAGGCGCTTCACCAGTCTGAACAAGGCCTGCTTGCACACTCAGAGCGGCCATGTTGAGTACCTTATTTCCGGTATGCGCTGAAGTCCTTGTAGCTGAGCCTGGTCTGGGTGGTCGGACTATGGACGACCGCGCGCGCAGAGCTTGATTAGAAGAGAGAGATCCAGAAGAAGTTGAAGACGCATCGCTAGTGGCATATGCCGTTGTCTTGGATGGAGTCAATGGAACGCCATCTGTCTGTGTGCCTGGCTCCACTTCGAGAGGATTCCTCAATGCCTTGCCCACTGTCCCACCGGTAACAACCAGATCTGCGAATGGTGCGCTTGGGGCCGAAGCACCGCGAGTGGCGGTACCGCTGGGTTTTCCCGGTGTTGTGCGTGCGCCAGATGCTGCTGCTTTAGCGGTACCTGCAGTCGCTCGGCTCGAGCCAGCGCTGGAGCCAGCGCTTGCTGCAGCAGCCGCGTTGAGTATGGGTCTCTTTGTAAGAGACGCAGTGGCGCTATTTGCGCCGGTTGCCGGTTTGGACGCGCTCCAGTACACACCATCATTCTTCTGTAGTGTAGACTCCCACCTAGATCGGTCCGCGGCCACGCGCGCACGCAACTGCTGGAGCTGCTCGTCCATTTTCCGTGTCTGCTCCTTGAGCAGCTCCACCGCGTCTGCGGTGTTTGACCGCGCGCCCCGGTTGCCACTCATCGTCGAGCTACCTAGAGGTTGTGAGTAATGATCGACAAAGGTGAGACTATCTCGTTGATGCATGTATCAGGTGCACCGCAGGCCTCTCGTGCCCGGAACCAGCCCATTGAGAGTGGGGAATGAGGAGAGGGTAACCGTTTAAACGGCATAGGTGTGTATCTGCCACATCTATCGAAGTTTCGAATGTCAAAATCACACGCTCCCAGTTCATCTCAGAACTACAAACTAGGACACGTATTTTGACCACCACACGCACAGCTCACCGTGAGATATTGCAATGTCTGCAGTGTGGCTGGCTTCACTCTGAAAGTGATTTCATCCACCCCCCTCATCCGTCCTGGCCCTCATTCGCTTTCGACCAGGCGTACTTGGTGCGTCCTCCCGCTATGTGACCGGGGATCGACGCCGAAATGCAGGTGCGAGATGACCGTGAGAACAGTGCCGAAGCGACCGCGCAGCCAGGAGGCAACCTCATGGCTGGTTGCCGAGGATCACAGTCCCGCGCACACCCGTTCAGATAGTTCTGGCGAAGATTTTCAGAGTTGTCAGATGGTAATACGGTCATGTGTATGCGAGTGTGTGGGAGTGCCTGGTGGATCTGAATGGATAATTCGCTACAGAGACTTGTGCAATGAAGTAGTAGCATCTTCTGAATACTCAGCACTCCACGTAAGGTACTCAAAATCAACTCCGCAACTAATTATCCCGAGCGACTCTGCCCCCCCCCCCCCCCCCCCACCCCCCCCACACCCCCCCTCGGCCCGCCCCCGCAAACAGCCACTTTTTTTATCCAACACAATAGTAGTTTTCCGCCGCATCCTACTC
>Ga0180217_1000442_pt1 | contig 69248 bp, 30 predicted proteins | sample eDN3rd37CBELigOP_FD_128521 | JGI IMG/M metagenome (GOLD analysis project Ga0180217, IMG submission 128521) | Enriched Organic Plus compost microbial communities from Emeryville, California, USA - eDNA 3rd pass 37_C BE-Lig OP (version 2) (version 2) ...
CCCCCCCCCCCCCCCCCCTCTCTTTGGAAGCACTAACTTCGAGTGAGATGCCTTAGTCACCCTCTAATCGAATACCTGTCGCAGAATCTACAACTCATCTCATACATTCTGTTGCGGCAAGAAATTTATGGGCTTTACAGAACTACCGTACTAACGCTTCATTATCCTGCTGCACTCTTGTCGTGTTCGAATCGCATCGCGATTCTTGTTATTGTTGCGAGTTCCTCGAGCACCAGTGCCTTTCCACTCTTTGCTCTTCAGAGCACGTCGGACCTTCTCTCGGATCTGAGCCTGTGCTAGACCTTGCTTCAACTTGCGACGCCTGTTGCTCTCCTGAAGCAACAACTCCTTATCTGTTGGGGCCTTCCTGCTCTTCGTGTGGGAGAGTTCGTCGACCTCCTCGTCATCGAGTGCAGCCTCGTTAAAGAGTTCCTCGTCTCCCTTAAAGTCACGGCTTCGTCCACTGAGTGACACGTAACCCTTAAGGGCAAGGTTTTCAACCTCCTCGGCAAGTTCCTCGACTTCCTCGACAATTTCTTCTGTTTCCTCCACTGCCTCCTTGTTCTCATAGTCTTCCTCGTCCGACGAAACACCATCGTAGGACTCGGCCTTGCCGAAAGATCTGGCTTGGCTGCGCGCATCTGGGCCATACATTTGCTTCATACCGATTTGAATTGTGTTGATGGCCTCACCACGCGCTGCGGCACGAGCTGCTTGGTACTCTGCCTGGATTGCGGTGTCAACTAGCTCAGTAACATTCTTGGTGTGACCCTTGGCCATACGCTTTGCGTTTTCACTGGGCTCAGCGTAAACCCATCCCATTTTCTTCGCCTTGGACTCTCGCATGCCCTTGAACTCATCGTCTTCCTCAGAGTTGTCCTCATCCTCATCTTCGTCTTCGTCTTCGGCGTCCTCATCCTCATCTTCGTCTTCGTCTTCGGCGTCCTCATCCTGCTCGTCTTCCTCAGCATCCTCGAATTCCTCTTCGTCATCTTCGTCAGCATCTCCCTCTCCCTCATCGATATCGGTACCGCTATCCTCATCATCATCCTCGAGAAGTGCATTGCGGGTTGCGATGACATCGTCGGTTTCGTTGAAGTTCCGGAAGCCCTTTGCACCACTTGCTTTCAGTGCAATATCGAGGTCAAGCTCCTTCTCAACGTCTGTAGTGAAGTCAGGCGCACCCTCAAAGTCATACCCTAGCTTGCGGGAGAAGAAAGTCTGAATGCATTTGATATCACGCTCGAAGAACTCCTTGGCATGAGGATGGTTGGTTGAGACCATCTGAGGGAAGTCAATAACTGTAATCTCCTCATCGTCGGAGACCAGGATATTGAATTCGTTAAAGTCACCGTGAACAAGGCCGCACTTGGCAAATCGCACGATAAGGTCCATGAGGGCGTTGTACATCTTCATGGGTCGCTGTACGTGCGCAATCTGAGTCATTGGGTGTGCCTTGACGAGTGACATGAGAATACAGTGCCGGTTGACTTCGTAGGGAATGGGAGTGGGGAAGCCCTCATCGTAGAGCGCTTTAAGATACGCGAACTCACGCACTGCAGCTAGGCGCGAGTAGTACATGAACGAGGCGCTCTTACGGTTCACCAAGTAGTCGCGCTTGTTCTTAATGGCGCGGAAGCAAATTCGACCGAGTCGATGTACCTTAAGGACCATGGGTTCATCGTTCATATTCACAACTTCGTAGATATCCGACTCCTTACCAACGCCAATGCGTCGGCCAATACCTTTGATGAGTCCCTTGGCGGCAAACGCCTTCAGTGCGAGGTAGTCGTAGCCCATGTAGGTCAATCGGTAACCGTCGTAGTGTCGATTCTCGTGTCGAATCAGTTTGTACTTGTGGAGGTTGCTAATGGCGCGCGCAGTACCACCTGTCTTGAGTCCCGCAATGCGCGCAATCAGCTTGGTGGACACGAACTCGTGGTTCTTCATGCCCATCTCGATCGCTGTGAGCACCCGGAAGTCATCGCGGGTGAGGTACCGCAGCATGGTCGCATCGAGTCGCACCATGGTTCAGGTATTAGACTACATTTAGTGGAAACAACATCAACATGATATCAGTGAGCACCTCGCAGCTGCCAGTCGCGCTATTTCAGCTACGCATCAGAGTAGTACCGTGTTGCCAGAATTCGTATTTCAGCACCCCCGACTGCGGAGCGTCCCCAGAGTCGTCCAGAACGCCAGGCTCTGGGGGGGAAAGTATTCCGTCACCCCACCTTGCGGCCAGCTCGGTTTCCACGGCACACAAGATCCACTTGCGTGTATCTCACGACGCACCGGACTGCGAAGTGAGACGGCACTTGAAATCAAATCGTAGCACAACTTTGCAGTTCATCCAGTGAAACGAGCGACACTGCAGCACGTCATGCTGGGGAAACGCGACCATCCCCGCAGGGACCAAGATGGCCAGCCCAACACCAAGCGCGTGCAGACTGAGCGCCGGGAGGGCGGCGGCTACGGGAGGGACAGAGTGTTCTCTGCGCAGCGCAACGCTTCTAACGATGATGGCGACCGACGCCGTGCACCTGGAGGGCTTCTCTCATTTGAAAAGCTTGTGAAGAAGGGCAAACAGTACGACGACAAGGAGCGAAGAGAGCGTACGTACAAGGAGCGAGCGAAGCAGTGGAAGAAATACCAGCGCCTTCTGCAGAAGGAGGGTAAGATTGACCGCAATACCCGAGTCTCTACCTCTGACCCCACTATCGCGCAGACTACAGACAGGTTCGGAAGGAAAATCCGAAAGCGCAAGTACAAGGGTAAGCGCGATCGAGGTGGTGGCGACGAGGGGGGATCCGACAAAGAGGCACAGTCCAGCGATGAGGAATACGAGTTTGAGGACGATGATGGATCGGAAAGAAAAGTGTCAAAGCAGAGCTCCCACAGGTACGAGCGATTCAGCTCGAGGATCGATGATCGAATTGATCAAGCTTTGCGTGAGCAGCAAGAGCTCGAGGCAAAGGAGAAAGAGGAGCTTGCGAAGTACGGTCTAGTCAAAGAGCCAACTCGAAGACCCAAGCAGGAGGGTGTAGAGGAGGCGAGGGCTCGCCGAAAGATGGACCTCCGTGAGCTGCATAAGGTGGTGAAGCAAGAGAAGAAGCAGGCCGAGGCGATGCAGGAGCAGAAGCGTCTTGAACACGAGAAGCAAGTTCAAGAAGCGAAGAAACAGCGCCGAATCCAAACCAAACGGCTTCGCGAACGTACACGCAAAGGCCAACCGATTATGAAGAATATGATGCTGAATGTTCTTGATAAGCTTCAGAAGCGAGTTGGGTATCAGCCCGGAGCTGCGCCGAGCAGTACTAAGTAAGGCACCCAAGGGACACACACACACACACACACACACACACACACACACACCTCTGTTTTTTGTTTTTGTAGATTAATTGCCCCGACAAAGTTTACATTATGCTACATACAGCGAACTTGTGCATTCTATGATAGAGACTGGATATACCGAGCTAAGTTGAGGCTCGTACGTATTAGAACTTGGGACCACGGGAGCGACCAGAATATTTGGAATCCAAAGCGATGTCCTTGCCTTGCTTTCGCATGCGAGTCTTTTTCCTCTGAACGAATTCCTTGTAAGATTCGACCTTCTTCTTGAGCTTAATGATACGATCGACACCGTGACCGAATCGCAAGTTTGCCATCTTTGCCGAACCCGAGAGAGTCTTTCCAACGAGAACGGTCTTCTGCTCTTCGACATCACTCGATGCGTCGTCCTCGTCATCTTCGTAGTCTGAACCATCATGCATTCCGGTCAATGGCTTGGGGTTGTAAGGCTTGAATTTGTCGGGTTCACCAGCAAGCAGGCACATATAGAATTTCTTTGCTTTCGTTGAGTTAGGGTAATCAATTACAATACCACCATTGAAGCCGGCCTTCTGCGCTGCAATCATCAGAATGTTGAGTTGTTCTGGGGACTCGGGGTACAGTTGGAAAACAGCACGTGCACCACGTGCGAGAACGCGGTAAAGCGAAGCGAAGAAGCGATTAATACGGCGATAGGGAACATGATGGGACTGATCGGCATTGAACAGCCATTGAATAGCGGATATACTAATACATCCATCGAAAGAACCTTCGCGGAAATTGAACCCCTGACCCATATCAGCACAAATCAAGTCGCCTTCGACTCCACGTTGCAGCGCAACGCCAAGCATGGCGGGCGAAATATCAACACCAATCCACTGGTAGCCCTTGCTTGTAAGCACTTCACCACTGAGACCTGTGCCTGCTCCAATGTCAAGAATGTAAGCGGGTTGCCCAGACTCGAGATTCAGGAGCTGAATCGCTCGCTCGGTCATTTCTGTTTGGATTTTAAGCATACGGGTGCTAGAGTTAAGAAGAGCAGCGCGGCACCATCAGAAAATGAGATTCAGTTCAATAAATCCACTCGAGACAATCAGTTGAGCACTTACGCAGGCGAAAGACCGAGACAGTATTGGGATTAAGGGATCACAAGTTGGAGTAGGCTATTTCTATCTTGACGTCAGGCCATGTGAGCTCATGACCCGACGTCGAGATAGAATACATAAACAACCATACTTCACGGTATCATACATAATATGTCTGTGCAAAGCCAAGTCGCGTCTTCTCACTATAGCATTCGAGTCTGCTGGTACTTACTTGACGGCATACTTCTTGGCCTCATCCTCGTTATAGAAGAGCTCCGGAGGGGCCTTGTGTTCGGGACGACTCATTTTGGTACGTTATGCGATAGGGAATCACACAACTATGGTGAAATCAGATCGGGAAGCCCTGTCCTAACCTCTACCGCAAGCAGTACGACACTCTTGCGGAGCCGACTTCCAAGAAGGTGTAACTTCGGGCCGGAATATCTTACCGAGCGCTGGGTCTTGTAAAGTTGAACTTGGTGAAAGCAGTCTGCTGCACGATGAAAAATCGATCAATCAGACTTGCTTCGAATTCACGTCACTGGATACCACGGAAACGCAGTTGCGGCAATCTGCACAAGCAGAGTTGTTTCGCGTATTTCAGCACCCCCTGTTCCGGAAAGGCGTCCGGCCAGGCTGCCACTCTCACTGGCTTCGCTACAACGAGGAGTCAATGTGCAGTGCCTGCATGGAGGCGCAAGCGCACAGAGCTGGACTACATACCAGCGCAGCACCATGGCCAAACTCCTTCTCGCATCGAGCCATCCCAGGCGTTTTCGCAGCAAGCACGCCAGTCAAAATTTCGCCTTGCTCGGGTTGGTGGTTGGGAGCCGGCGGGGGGTGGATGGTTTCACTTCGAGCTCGCAGTGTTGGCTAGTGGATTGAATCGCTGTAGCGGCGGGTAGGGTGAGTGGTGCTCTATGCGCGCGCAGGGATTTTATGACGGATGTTTGTGGAAATAATATTTCAGATAGTATATCCTAAGGCACTTTATAAGAGACTCGCAATAACGCCACAAAATATCTCCCGTATCGATCTCGCCAAGTGTGGAGGAATATGCACATGCATCGCGCGAGCCGAGGACCATTTAAAATTCACATGCTTACTCACACTTCCGATACAAATGCATCGGTATACTCTCGCTTGTAGGGCATTTCAGAATGGCTGAAGCCAAGGTGGAGTTTGAGGTCCCGGCGGACTCGGTCGTCGTGACATGCACCGCGCCAGTGAACATCGCGGTGATCAAGTACTGGGGTAAGCGTGATGAGAAGCGTATCTTGCCCGTGAACTCTTCCCTCAGTGGCACTATTGACCAGGGTTCCATGCGTTCCATGACCACCATCATCGCATCCAAGTCCTTCGAGAAGGATGAGATGTCGCTCAATGGCAAGCCGGAGAACATCGGGGGAAGCAAGCGCTTGAACGCCGTGCTTAACGAGCTTCGCAAGCGTGCCGAGGACTTCGTCGACTCCGAGACCGGCTCGGTCTTGATCAAGAAGGAGGACTGGCCTCAGTACAAGCTCAAAATCATCTCGGAGAACAACTTCCCAACTGCTGCTGGTCTCGCTTCATCTGCTTCCGGCTTTGCTTGCTTCACCAGCTGCCTCGCCGCGCTTTATGGCTTCAAGGAGCAGTTCCCTGGTGAGCTGACTACCATCGCTCGTCAGGGTTCCGGCTCGGCTTGCCGCTCGTTGTACGGCGGCTGGGTCAAGTGGGTCAAGGGTGAGCGTGATGACGGTCTCGACTCCATCGCAGTTCAGGTTGCAGACGAGAACCACTGGCCCGAGATGCGCGTACTGATCTTGGTTGCGCATAGCGGTGCAAAGGAGGTGCCTTCGACTTCTGGTATGGAGACCTCCGTCCAGACTTCACTTCTTCTTAAGCACCGTGCTGAGGCTATTGTCGAGGGTCGCATGCAGGGTATGGAAGATGCCATCATTCGCAAGGACTTCGCGAAGTTCGCTGAGATCACAATGAAGGACTCCAACCAGTTCCACGCGGTCTGCCTTGATACTTACCCTCCCATCTTCTACCTCAACCAGACTTCGAAGAAGATCATCCACATCATCCACCAACTTAATGATCTCGCAGCAAAGGCTGGCAAGCCACCCGTTGCTGCCTACACTTACGACGCCGGGCCGAACGCAGTTATCTACACGCTTCAGGAGAATCTTCAGCCGCTGTTGAACCTCTTCTCTAAGCTCTACCGCCCTGCTGACGCATCCGAGGCGGCCACCTGGATTACTGATCCCATGAACCTCGTTAAGACCGATGGAGAATCGCTTGCTCAAGTTGACCCCGAGTGGGCCACTCTCGCAGGTGAGCCCGCCTCTGGTGAGCGTGTTTACAACGTCATTGTATCCAAGGTTGGTCCTGGTCCCAAGATTGTTCGAAAAGAACACTCCTTCCAGAAGTAAATTGATCAGAATTGCTCCGGATCATCTTCTCAGATACCTCGATCCACTCCAATAGATTGTAAGCATTCGCGTTAGTGTTGTTTATTCGTTATGAATACAATAGAGGAATCAATCGAATCAGCCATGTTCGGAACTTGACGTCAAGTTGTTGCTTCTTTAGCAATTCCAAGAGCTCCCGGTTGGAGCTATGCATGGCGTGTTGGTCCGCTCCTGAGGTTACGACAACTTTCGGAAATCCGATCAGCCGTTTGCGGTTTTGGGACGAGCGACCCCCTTTGTGAATCCATGGATGCTCTTCGTTCTCACTCCGTTCTCTCTCACTCGTCGATGCTGCGCTCATGGCAGTATCTGCATGTTGTCCACCTAACAGTGTGAGAAGCGGTTCGATCGCTCGAGCCAAGACGAGCCTATCAAAATGTCCACGAGTTGCCAGCAAAGCCTCAATCTGACGAGAGCTCCCCAGATCACCAGATATTATCGATTCTACAAGGGCTGCACGCAACTTTGGAGGAGCTCGTTTGCTTTCATGTTCACAAACCAAAAGCAACGCTGAGACTAATTCAACAGGGCTGAGTGTTGTTTTCAATTTCCAGTTACATTGGGTTTGCTCAATTTGTTCGAGCAATCGGTCAGAAGGTCCAATATTTGTTGGCTGCTTTGCAGCTTTGCCGATGAATTGGAAAGCTCGTGCAGCAGCGATGCGGTCTCTCAGTGTTGAGTCTGTGTCTAAGAGGGTCTGAAGAAGATGCAGCTTGCCATGATCGGTGCTCGCTAAGGCCTGAGATAAAGCGACAAAGACGTCACCTTCGGTCTTCTTGGTCATACACTGCACCGCTAGTTTCCAGACTCGCTGTAAGTAGTCAGCATCAATCATATTGCTTGCGTGGGCAGCGGCTGTGATACCGCAAATGGCGGCACATCGAGTATTGGAATCACAGTCACCCTCTGCGCTTCTCCATAGTGCACTCAGCAACGTTGCTGCACTGGATTGCTGAACAATATTCTCCTCGGCCAAGGCTTGGTGCTGAATGTGACGGACTTGTCGATTCGAGAGTACAAATCCCGCGGCGATTGCTACGGCTTCTCTCATGCTCGACGTGGTTTTCACACCTCGCAAGTCACTCATCACCCCAGCAGCTAAGTTGATTCCAACACCACCGACAGAGAACGACAATGCAATTATGGCAGTCCATGTTAACGTCAATGTGGGCAGAGTCATGATCGGTGGTGCAATCGGTGCAGAGTCTGGGACACTAGATGAAGTCATAGGCTTTAGTCGAGATCGCTGTCCGCTTGCCATGACCAGTGGAATCAACACGCGGAGAATTCGAGAGTGATGGGGTGTTAAAAGAGGTTGAGCCAAAATAGAATGCGCGCATTGGGTTTGAGGCATGGCACTGCTCGTACTTGCCGTTCGCTCTTTGAGTTCGCCAGGATTGTCCACTCCCATTTCCAACAGGATCTGTTCCATCAAATCAATCTTACTCTCTTCTTGAGCCTTCTGAGATACACCCGCCTCTAGTGTAGTGGTACTTCCGAATGGGGCGAGCCCAAAGAGTTCTGATCCGTAGTACACCGCCTCCATTACGGCGCACTGGATAGGTATCTGAATTGCTGAGGTCCGTCTCAGTTCAATCACAAATGCTGCTAGCAAGTTACAGAACTGCACTGCTACACGAACCATACTGCTACAACTGCACGTATTATCCCGGCATTTCCGAATCTCTTGAGTAATCACGATTGCAATCTGTCCCAGGGTCTTAAGAGTATAAGATACAGCCTGAGCAAAGCGTGTTGCCCCCAGAGATTCGCGAATTTGGTCGTTCGTCCCAATGCAGGCCTCAGCAGCCTGAATTAGCTTGCATATCCTCCTTGCTACGTTTTCAGACGAGCCTCCGAGAACGCCAGTCGTCGCCAGGTGCACCGTTCGTCGGAGTACTACTTCGCTTGCTGTGGTAAGCAAAGTCACAGCATGAGCCGATTGTTCCTTGGTCAATGAGGCTGCTCTTCTCAAGGCCCTGCAAAGGACTACAAAGCGTTTGTCGAGAAGAGCCATGTCGTCCTCACCTCGCCCCATTCCAGATTCACGAACCACTTCTCGAATCTTAGCTTGGAGATCCGTTACCAAGGTAAATGCTCGGATATGAAGAGATACGGCGTCGATAGCGAGTTCTTGCTCATGGAAGGTCGTTGCATTGCTCTCACTAGCTGTTTTTTCAACAAGTTTCATCGTAGCCGAACTGCAAGAGCTCCTTGGCAGAGAGACTTGCTTCATATCCTCGGTGAGTTGCGTTCGAATGCTGATTGATACTGATGGCAGGCATGCGTCAACCTCTCCTAAAGCTCGAAGTGCAATGATCCTTGTTGCTGTCGAAATCCGCGTCAAGGGACTGAGTCCAGGCCAAGCGTGAGCCAGGCGCGAGGTTTCTGCGAGAACCCTTGGGGCTATCGGAGCGTCAGGAACAATTGCAGGCGCACTCTCTGGCTCAGACATGAGTAAGTCGAGAAGTAGTGCAATGCCTTCACGAAGGGGCGTTTCGACGTCGCCTTCGAATGAGGGTATGCTCTCTGATGCCTTTTTGTGATTTGGTTCCGCCACGAAGCTAACTTGCTGTGTGACGGTCAAAGCTGAGCCACATCTCGCTAGAAGATGTGCACACAGCTTGGAATCAGTTGCAATCGGGGACGGAAGTCCTAGCCGTGCTACTTTGACGAGTCCATGGCCTGCCCCCAAACTTGTCTCTTTGGAAGGCCCAGTGCGAACATAAAAATCCCAAGCGATTGCTAGTGGAGAACTTGCCATAGCAGCAGCGGCCTCAGTGCTTTGCTGTCCACCCAAGCAGAGTGACGCCGCTAGCCAATATAATAACGGTGTCGGGGTATACCGGCTTAGGACTGCGTCGGGTAGTGTTGCCAAGTATCTTAGTGAGTTGATGCAGTTTCCTTTGCTTGATCTAGCACGTTCAGAAATCTCCTGTACAATCACTGGAATCAGACATATTGCGGTAACCTCTGGACGCAAGTACTTCGTACTGCCGGATACTAGGAGCTCGTCCCAAATGAATGCCAACCATGTTGCTTGTGTTCTAGAATAGTCTGATGAGGAATCTGTGCAAGTTTGTGGGAGCCATTCGACTGCCACTGCTTCAAGCTGATCAAGGGTCCGATCAATTTGTAAAGCAAGTTTGGTTGCTGAGATTAGGTCATTACGCAGAGCTGAAGTATCGCATTGTCGAAACTTGAGCGTGATTTGATTCTCCGCGACATCGATGAGTCTTGCGAGTTTCCAGAAGCAGCAAGGCCCGGCTCTGGCCGCTGCAATAAGACACCTAATGGACTGAGAGTCTGCGAGGTTACCTTCATGTTGTGACTCAAGAAATAGGGTGAACACTGTTTGGAACGCCCTGAGAATCAGCCTCAGTGACGCAAGAGCCCTTTCGTCTCCTTGTGAAGAGATCTCCTTCACAGCAGCAAAACATCCTTCAGCGTCGCGAGCGACATGCAAAACTACAAGCCGAGCCAGGCTGTAATGTTCAAGCAGGTCAATGTCCAGCATCGCCAGCTCTGCCAGGACGTCAAGCCGAACGAGCCATCTAAAGTGTGTCAATGGCAAGGGGGGAATGCGTGAGATCTCAGGGTCATACACTTGAACACAGGCACATGCGGTGGCGGCAATGCAGTCAGCATTCATTTCACGTACGGTAACGTGGATCGTAGCAGGTGTGCGTGCCCGCGTCGCAGTATATCTCTTGCTTTTTCAGATAGCCGTTGGGCTTCGCTCATCGCTGGGATCTTAGGGCCGAGAGACTTGTGTGGGTCTCGAAAAACAACTCACCACGCTTTAGGACGCACCCTGTGCGCAGTCATGAAGGTTAATCACGAGTGCGCGTCTTGTCTTGCGAGATCTGGTATGTCTGGAAGTGTGAACTGAGCTCGAAATTTCGCCCTGGCAAATCTACTTTGATGGTGGATGGGTTCATTCTCGGCGTCGGAAGTACCGACTCTGACCGACTCTGAACACAACTGGTCGATCACGAAATCGCGCGAGTGGAGCAAGCTACGACTGATATCCGTGATTATTCCGTAAGCCCCACGCACGAACGTCTAACTAGGCGGATTGATTTCTTCTGAGATCGACAGATTATACTGCATTTTCACACTTTTGACCAACTCTTAGGAGTTACCAGTCCAATTTCACTGCGTGGTCGACGCAATGGCGAGTATTATGAGCTGGCGCGACCTCGCCGGCATCGAGATGCCAGAGGGTGTTGATGACGACTTGGAATTCGAGGATAAGGCTCACAATGTCAGCGTGGTCGCGCTCGAAGGGCCGGGAGATGAAGAGGAAGAGGACTTGGATCCTGATGTCCCTCAGGATTTGCATGCGGTTATGCAGCAAATCGCCAACCGACAGCAGAAGTCCCTTACTCAAAGTGCGGACGGCGTCTCCTCTAGCAATGCCACCGGAGATTCCCAGCAGCAGCAGCAGCAGCAGCCCGCCATCAAGCGAGTGAAAAGGTCACGATGGGGTGGTGGTGATGAATCCAACTCCGCTGAACAGAGCTCAACTTTGCAGGCAAGCCCAGCCAATACGAATGTTGCTGGCTTGACGGTTGCACTGCCTACATCTGCCTCGGCAGGCGTGGGTGGCATCGACGTGAGCACTGCGTTGTCGCCGGCAAATGCAGCCGAATCACAGAATCAGCAGCCCCATTCTGGAGATGGGGGAACAGCTCGAAGACGCAACCGTTGGTCGTCAGCGACGGAAGATTCAGCTGTGGCTCAACCGGCGGCAGCACCATCGATAACACCTGCAGGAATGCCACCCACTGGAACGATTTCGACAGGAGAGCCGACGAACCCGAACCTCGATCCGATCACACTGGCCGCGCTTGAGCGAGTCAAGAATCTTGCAAGCACCCTCAGCTTAACTACGAGAATCCATTCCGCTCCCAACGCACCTTCACAACCGGCAAATAGCGTCGCCAGCTCTATACTTGGTGGCAATCTTGATCCCTCTCACCCTGAGTATAACCGCTTTATGGAGTTGCGTCGTCGGGTTGAGTTGTATCAAACGAAACTCAACAATGTCGCTTATTGGCTCGCGCAAATCCCTCCAGAAGAGCGCTCACCATCACCAGACGCTATTTATGACAACGAGGGTCGTCGTGTAAACACGCGGGAGCGACGATTCAAGGACAAACTAATTAAGGAGCGCAACGCGATCATTGAACAAGCTCAGGAAATCGATCCCACTTTCTCTGTTGTTGGATACAAGAAAGAACGACCATTTGTCAAGATCCCTATTCCGGTTGACGAATATCCTGACTATAACTTTAGTGGCACCATCATCGGCCCCCGAGGTCATACTCAGAAGCGTTTAGAACAGGAAACGGGCTGCAAAATCAGCGTTCGAGGTAAGAACGCAAACAAAGACAAATCCCGAAGGAAACCACAAGCCGATGATAACGAGCCTATGCACGTCTTCATTCAGGGCCCTACAATGGAACACGTCGAGAAAGCAGCTGCAATTATCCGGGACTTGCTTATTGTCCGACCGGAGGAAGAGAACGAGCATAAGAGTCGGCAACTCCGGGAGTTGGCCGCATTGAATGGCTTTGTGCGTGATGAGAGCCGTCGAATGCAAGCTGCAGCCAATCGTTCTCAGCCTGTTGTTGCACGTGTTGTTTGTGGTCTATGTGGATCTACGTCTCACGCAACCATGGACTGTAAGCGTAAGCAAGAAGGTATTACAGAAGCAGATTTCGAGGCCGAAGTGGATCGAGAATTAGAGAAATTCATCTCAACCCTCAGAGATGACGGCCAAGACTTTGGGTCTGGCCCTTCAACTGCTGAATCACAACAGCGGCCTGACAACGTGCCAGACAGGCCATCATCACAACCTATTGCCCAGCCGGCATCAATGCCACCAGCTGGTGGACCGCCTGCGCCGCAAAACCCGCCTGGATCCTCGGTACCACCTCCAGTGACCCCGATGCCTCCGTATGGCGCGGGAGCTCTAGGTTCGGCTTATCCACCAATGAGTGGGCCGTATCCAGCCTATCCCGGGTATGGGGCGCCACCTCCAGCAGCTTATCCTGGCCCATGGCATCCTCCAGCAGCACCAGGATACCCTCCGGCTCCTTGGCCACCAGGGTCGATGTATCATGGTTATGGCTATCCTCCTCAGGGATACCCGTCTCACTATCCGCCTCAGGTTCATGGTACCGGCGCTCCTTCAGGGTATATGGCTGGAGGTTACGCGCCTGTTCCAGGACAGCCTCCAGCACCAGTCCCGCCATATGGCGTTCCGCCGCCTGGACCGACAGCTGGAGCCAACAAGGGTCCATCTGGGGCGGCCGGATTCGTTCCACCTCCGCCGCCTGCTATATTCCCACAACAGATGACTCAAGGCATGTCGCCGTCGCCGCAGCAACAGCAGCCACAGACCGCAGCGCCGGCGCAAGCCTCAACAGCTGCAGCGAATGTGCAGGATGACGATATGGAGATGTAATGTAATAGAAGATCCCTTCAGTGTTTGTCTGTATACAGCGTAAATGACACAACACGAGAGCATTTCTGCTTGTCGCTTCGCATTCAATATAACTCGAGCTGATTGCGATAGCACGCTAATCTATGGCCAAGGTAAGATATGTCATCGCTGCGCCAGTGTCTAACGCAGCAGCAGCAGCCAGTTGAAAAAGGTAGGACCAAAACCAAACCGACGGACTTCCTCGGTCGGGGGTGCCGAAATAGCCCCTCAGACCAAAATGCGGAGAAAATGCGGAGCTCAAGCTGGGACAATTAAAGGGCAAAAACTCGCTGTGATGCGAATGTTTAGCAAACCTCTCGGCCGCAAAGCATGAAGAACACGAGGCACTTTCGATTCGCGTTATTTTCATGCACTATGAACCTCGCAGACGCCAAGATTTTGACATGCACTGGTCCACCACAAGAGATTTTTCCTGTGCCGCACCCCATTCGGGCCCGCGTGGAGGGTTCAGGACGGTGTTTGGGCCCAGGACGAAAGCAGTGAAGTGTACCCTAGCTACTGTTCTACGCATCGAAACCTGAAGTTACAACTCATCCGGATCGTTCACGAACCCAACCATCCAACCTATAGAGAGATGTCGCTTACCATCTACACTTACCCCAACAACCACCGTGTTCTCAAGACCCTCGTCGCCGCTGCCTACAACGGCGTCAAGGTCAATGTTGAGACCATTCAGATGGGCGTTGACAACAAGACTCCTGAGTTCCTTGCCATGAACCCCACTGGCCAGGTGCCCGTTATGTCCACTCCTCAGGGCCCTATCTTCGAGTCGAATGCTATCCTCAAGTACGTCGCTGGTCTCCGTGTTGACACCAACCTCCTCGGTGCCAACTACTACGACCGCGCCGTTGTTGACCAGTGGCTCGACTTCGTCAACACCCGCATTGAGGGCCCCCGCGCTGCTTGGGTTCTCCCCATCATCTTCTCCGAGATCTTCCCCTTCAACCAGGAGAAGTACGTCCAGGCCAAGACTGACCTCCTCAAGGCTCTCAAGGCTGTTGACTCCCACCTCCTTGTCAACACCTACCTCGTTGGCAACTACATCACCGCTGCCGATATCGCTCTCGCAGCTGCTTTGATCTTCCCCTTCGCCAACCTCTTCGATGCTGACTTCGTCTCGGAGATCCCCAACGTTGTCCGATGGTGGAAGACCATTGTTAACCAGCCCAAGGCTAAGCCTATCTTCGGTGAGATGAAGCTCGCTACTGCTGAGGCTATGGCTCCTGGCCAGACTGAGATCCACCCCATCAAGGCTCCCAAGGCTCCCAAGGTCGAGTATGACCTCGAGGAGATGGAGGCTAAGCGCGCTGCTGCTGAGAAGGCTAAGCCCAAGAACGAGCTTGATGAGCTCCCCAAGTCTCCCATGAGCCTTGAGGACGTCAAGCGTGGTTTCTTCCTCAAGCAGCCCCTGAACCACGAGTACTTCGAGACCTTCTGGGCCAACTTCGACCACGAGGGCTACTGCATCGCTAAGAGCGTCTACAAGTACCCCGAGGATATCCAGAGCGAGGGCCCTGCTGTCAACCTCTTGGGTGGTTTCATCACTCGCTGCGAGCCTATCCGCAAGTACACTTTCGGCTGCGTCATCGGTGCTGGCAGCGGCGCCGACAACCAGTTCTATGGTGTCTGGGTCTTCCGTGGCAAGGGTATTCCTTCCATTCTCAACGACGTCACCGATGCTGAGGAGCACGACTTCCAGCTCCTTGATGCTAACGCTGACTCCACCAAGGAGTATCTCAAGACCATCTTCACCTGCCAGAACTACGAGGGCAAGCCCGTCTTCATCCGCAAGTTCCTCAAGTAAGCGGCAGATCATGGTCGTAAGCGAGAAGGATAAGCACATCTTGACCTCTCTCTATTTATAAATAAAAAAACAAATATCTCTGTATTGTTTCAACCGTATTCCTACGAACGTAAGAAGGTCAAGTGCTCCTGTACCGATCCAATTGTCCTGTTCTGTATCTCATGTGGGTACAGATACCGTTGTTAACTGGAAGTAACGAGGTTAGTAAGTCATCGGATGTGTGGAGCGATTTAGGATAATACAGTGTCAGTCAGGTTAAATTGGGATGAATGGGACGAAGTGGACGATGCTTTGATTATGTGGGAGTTGCAACGAAAGTGAGAACATTGGAAGGGATAGTTTGACAAAGTAGAGGTAATCTTAGCGAAGCTAGAGCACAAATTAGTGCTTCTGACGATTGCGCTTGCCATGTTGCTTGCCATGCGCCTTGCGATTCGGTTCGCTGTCGCTCGCTTCGCCTGACAGGCTGCCTCTCTCCCCACTGCGCTCATCGTTCACATCTCCAGTTTCCTCAGCCTGGGTAGGTTGAGCTATCGCCGCAGGTTGCGACGGAGCAGCTGTAGCCGCTACTGGGCCATCGTTCTGGTGGGCAGTGGGTTGGTTGTGCGAGGTCTTGCTCTTTGAGGTCACGGTGCCCTCGCGGATTGGCTGCGCAGGTGCAGACTCAGCAGCGGCGGCAGGACCATGTGCAGCATCATCAGCCGCTCCGGATTGCTGGGGATGAACCGTCGCGGGTGCATTAGCTGCAAGTCTCTGAGCCTTGAATCCGAACATGTGAGCGAGCTTGTTAACAAGCTCATAGATCTTCTCAACGTAAGACTCAGCTTGATCGATAATTTGAGCCTTCGAGTCCCGGAGGAGACCTTCACCACGCGTAATGGCAGAAGAGAAATAGCTCAGTGCTGCAGTGCGGTACTCAGCTGACAAGGCATAGAGGTGGAAGCTCTCATTAACCGCTCGCTGGACGCCTTGCTTGAGCTTGCGGAAAAGGGGGCGCAGCTTCTCCTTCAGGATGCTACGTGCAAGAGACTTGTTGTCCTCTTCTGATTCCTTCCCATCATCTTCTGAGCCAAGCTCAGTGACGTAGTTGGCAGCGGATGCCGCATGCTCGCGCGCAATATCGAGGACCTGACGAGACACGTTCACGAGATTCTCGAATTGAGATGTTAGCGCCAAGACAGCTTGATCCTTTCGCTCAGAGAGCTGATGCAGCGCCGATTTGGTGGACTCAACGGCGAGGTCCTTCATTGAGTTTGCAGGAGCGACAACATAGTCTTGGAGGAGCTGAGCAGGGACAACGAGCTGGCGCGCAATTGCCGATACAACAGCGAGGCGGAGCTTGTCGGACTCATTGGCAAGCGCCTGAAGGTCCTGGATAAGTTGGGCATTGCGGACACGATAGGAAAGTCGCTCCTGGAGTGTCTTCGCAATTGACACAGCACTAGGCTCGGCTTCTTCGACCTTCTCTACAGTCTTCGTCTTCTTTGCCACCGAGGCATCCCCATCGGGTCCCTCTGCCTCCTCGGGCAGATGAGAGTCGATGAAAGTCGATGCACTGCGAAGCAGTGCATGATACTGGCGAAGGAGGACTTGCATCTTGCTGCGGATACTAGCAATAGGCGATGCAGCTAATGCAGAAACTTGCTCAGGGACCGACTCCGAGATATGTCGGAGGTATTCAAGGGTTACGCTAGGGCGAAGCGTGAGCTCCATCAGTGCGTTCTTTGCAGCCTCGCTTCGTCGTCGACCGTCTTCTTCAAGCTGATGAACGCGCTCAGACATAGACTCGTAAAAGTGTCTAAGAGGTCCCTCGAGTGCGGCAAAGAGTTTATCCTTACCAGTAAGAGCAGCAGATGCAGGACCCTGCTCTTGAACGATCACATAGGCCTGAGATAATGCGGATTTCATCGCATCAAGGAACTCGTCGAGCGATGGTGGAAGCATCTCAGCCTTTGTGACGGCAGGATCGGCCACAGCTACAGCGACCTTGCGAAGACGGAGGTAATTTGCCGCCGCCAGTTCGTGGATGTATACAGCTGGCTCGAAGCTGCGGAGGAATTGGGTCAGAGTACTGGCCTCCTCCTTAATTTTGCTGACCACAGCCGTTGGAAGGCCAGAGATCTTCTCAAGGGATGGCAAGAGGCCCGAGCTGGCTTGCTTGAATTCCTTCTTTACGAAGCGATTCAAGTGGCAATAAAGCGAGAACGTCAGGGACTCAAGATCATGGATTGGCGATCGAGGGGAACTGACACTCTCGTCAACATCAGCTTCGATATCGCGGGAAGACTCATCGAGGTCCATCGAGAGCTGCTGGGAAGGACGCGGGGAATCCAGATCCAAACTAGCAATGGGATGGGAGATGAGGTGCTCGTAAGCAGCGTGAACCATGGGCGACTGAGAAATACGCTCGATCGAATTCTTTCCATTCTTCACGGCAACGTCGCAGACCTCGACGAACTTATGAACGAACTCGTCATAAGTAAGCTGAGTCTTATCGCCAAGGTCCTTTGTGGCCTTGGTGAATGCACGCGCCGCAAGGGAGGCGAAGGCAGGGAGCATGACCGTAGCCTCATTAACAAGGCTGTCCTTCATACCCTTAGCAGTGGTCTTGAAGGTCACTAGCTGGTTGACCTTCTCAATCCAGTGCTGGGGCACAACAACGTGAGGAAGGTAGGCCTGAGCTTTTTCCTGTACATCGGAGTACTTCTGTGAAACGACGTTGGCGGCCTTGGTCTTGATAGAACCAATCGTGGTGGCAACGTTGTTCACGGTGTGTGCAACATTAGTGACACGCTGGTCAATGTTTGCCACAACGGGCTCACCCACCGAGGCGATGAGGCGCTCGGCAAGCGGCTGACCCTTCTTGGCAATGCCCTCGAGCCTCTCGATGCCCTGTCGAGCAAGTTCAGATCGGCTGGTGACTGAGTTGCGGACGGCATCGTAGACAGACTTGCCGGAGTTCCAAACGCGAGCAATGTTGTTACGAAGTGGAGTGCTCGAGAGTGCGAGCAGAGATGATGATGGCTGCTGGTTCTCACTGCCACCAACTGTAGCTGCTTCAGGAGCAGCTACAGCAGGCGTGGCCTGAGTCACAGTGACGGTAGTGGACATACTGTGGGATCAGTTTCAGGTTCAGTTTCAGCCTTGGTCTGCACGTGGGGGTGTCTGACTGGCTGACGCTGCGGGTGTGATAACGGATCCTAGACGAAACAAGTTACGAAGCAAATAACCGGCACGCACGAGAGAATTGAGAATTGAGAGGGATACCAGCGGGGAGGAGGTTCGGGTGAGGTCATATCATACATTATGCATCATGTGGATACTACACCCACACCATCCAAAACAGATCGCTCGAGTCATACCATCGCCGAGCCGCGCACGTGCCAAACACCGAAAGACGTCATGACTGCGGTTGAGGGAGTTTTTAAGTGGCGGCGCGGCGGATCTGCAGCATCTGCACGTTCGAGTCGGACCGCGCTCGACAGAATGACACATGCACACAGGACAACACAGCCGACCGATTATACCGTCGGGAGACCCATGCTACGCAGGGAAAAGCGCACAATCTAGTAGCACGTGAATGAAAGACGTCATGAGGTCAGACCTCGTAGTACATTCTGAAGCACGGTGCGGAGGGTTCGTTTGAGTTGCGTGGAAATCTATGTTGTATCACACTAACTGGAGCGTGATTTTGTCCCATTTCCACCCTAGATCACGCCCCACATCGCGCCGTTTTAGCCTCGGAAGCTCCACTGACAACTTGTCAAATTTTGAGTTTCTCGCTCTGAGTCTCCATGAAAATGACCGGTGGAGGGGATTTAGCCGCATGCGGTTACAAAAATAACGTCATCACAAGAGCCTTCCCTCGGCCTCCTAGGGCGCACGTCCGAAGCACGGGTTTGGGACGCACTGGGGGCACTTGCTCCGCGCTGGGGCGAGATTAAGGGGACTGTATTCACTCGTGACGCCTGCTATATTTGTTTGCGGTCGCCTCTCTGGCTGTCCAGCAGGTGTATGCAAGACATATACTGTGGAGACTTAGGCGAAAAACAGGCATGCGGCAATTTCAGACTGCCGTTTCACTTTGATATGGAATGCAGTTTGTGACAACCGGGTGAGTGTGCGTCACAGGGAAGGATTTCTTTGGAATCAACTCGGTGTCTGCTTGCACAGGATAGTATCATGGCTCGTCTTACAGGACCGCCGTTGCAAGCGAATCACCCAATTGCTCGTTTACAGAGGGATTCTCGTTGCTCACACCTGCGTCTGGCCTGTTTGCCCACACCATATAGCCACTCGTAGTTATTTGCCGTAGACTTCGTTACAGACGAGGCAGCCACGAGTTGAGAGTGTCACCACGCTTCGGGAACGAGAGAGCGGCAAGACCTTTCGAAAGACACAAACCACCACCACCATCCGTGCGAAGAGGACACGGCATCCTTTCGCGTCCCTAGCCGTTCTACCCGGGCGGTGAGAAGCTGAATTAGTGGCCGACGTGGTAACAATGTTCACTCCGCCGCATCGCGCGCTTGTGAAGCAGTCCGGGAGCTCTTTCGGCTCTTCGGTCGGCACTCCGGCTGGGACAGCAACACCAAGGACGACAAGAGGACAACAAGACAGCAGTAGCGCATCCAACTCGAGCATCTTTTCCCCAGTCACACCTTCACGCACAGGATCAAGCTCAGGTACATCTTTGCATAGTGGGTCAAAACGCACCGCATTGCCAACGGGCAGCCCATCAGCTTCAACGCCCGCGACGCCGGCTCACTCCAGTCGTTTGACGAACCCAAGCTCGGTCTCCCGACCCTCCACAGGTAGCCAAGCCACGCCTCGTCTTGGTAAGGCGCAACAGGCCACATCTACCCAGCAAGAGGCCAAGTCCAAGTCTGCGAGTCTTGCTGCAAGCGCTGCGGCCAACTTGGCAACCCACAATAAGACACAGCCTCAGACCCAGACTGGAGTATCTGTACCGCGACTCGCTCCGTTACCTGGGACTTCTGCAACTGCCTTCTTGAGTTCAAACGACCCTGAGTTTATTGGAACAGACGATACTGAAGGCAATCTCACCCTTGATTCACCAGGACAGGACGACGAGAAGTCTTCCATGGGCGAATTAGCTGAAAATCCATTCGTTGTCGGGCCCGATGATAGCTTCCTTGTCCGGGACTCCGATACACAGCTTTTCGATCCGAGCGGTGCTGCTCCGGAAAATAGGGCCACATCTACTGTGGAGGACCCGAAGCCCGCTGCACCTGTGTCAGTGACGAAGGATCCAAGAGACAATGTCATGGTCGCAGTTCGAGTACGTCCAATGAACAAGCTCGAGTTGAGTACAAATCAGGAGATTGCATGGGATGTTCGTGAGAACACGCTGCAACAACTTATTCCTTCAACAACGAGCACACCTGCATCTGCCTTGAGTGTGCTAAATCGTGACATATCAGGCTCTAGTGGCAAAACCGGACCGCTGGGAAGAGCCACACAGCCGCTCCCAAGCTTTGCATATGACCGAGTTTTCAATGCGGAGTGCACCAACTCTGATATCTTTGATGCTCTAGGAAAGAACATCGTGAGCTCAGCTGTAAACGGATACCATGCATGTATGCTCGCCTACGGTCAGACAAGTTCTGGCAAGACCCATACCATCATGGGCACACAGGATGACCCAGGTATGATTGGGCGTAGTATCGAAATGATTTTCGATTGTGTTCATTCCATGCGACACGAGCGGCAGTTTGTTCTCCGTGTGTCGTATTTGGAGTGCTATAACGAAGACATCAACGATCTACTCGATCCCAACAACAAAAATCTGCGCATTCGCGAGGATCGGGTTCGTGGGGTCTATGTTGAGAAGCTGACCGAACAGGTTGTTACTACTGCGGAACAAGCGCTTGAGTTGCTGGCGATCGGTGTTGCACACCGACATGTCGGTCGAACAAACTACAACGAAGTCTCATCGCGTTCACACTCGATCTTCAGGATAGTTGTTGAAAGCGTTGCTGTAGGCGGAAGCGCAGTTCGCGTCTCTGCGTTGAATCTAGTCGATTTGGCAGGTTCTGAAAATGCGGTAAAAGCAGGATCCGGACAACGTATTCGCGAAACTGGTTACATCAACAAGTCTCTCTTGACCCTTGGCCATGTCATTTGGAAAATCACAGAGAACTCCACTGGCCATGTGCCTTATCGTGACTCAAAACTCACTCGTATCCTTGAAAACTCCCTCAACGGTCAGTCCCGAATTGCGATTGTTTGTAACATTTCCCCCGCATCGGGGAACATCGATGAGTCTGTCAGTACGCTCAAGTTTGCTTCGCGCGCTAAGCGTATCCGAAGTAACGCAGAGATCAATGAAAAGATGGACTCGCTTGCGCTGATCAAGCAGTATCGTGATGAGATCGCAAGATTGCGACACGAGCTTGAATTGGCCAAACGTCAAAGTATGATGTATGCTCAATCCATGGCGTTGTCCACTCCAACAGACGCCGATTCGAACAAATCTCAGCTCCAGGAGGATTCCAACGCCGGCTCAAGTGGCCAGCCTTCGTCAGAGTCAGCCAGTATCAGTACGCGTAAGGCTCTCATGGAACAGACTGACAAACCAAGACTACTCATTGGTAACCGGCGAGCGTCGATGACCACAACTGACGATATCCGTGCACAAGTGGGCGCAGAAAGTCTGCGCCAACAAGCTGAACTGAGTACCCAACTCCAGCAAATCGCCAGTCTCATTCTTAACTTTGATGATCCTCTCATTGATGGATTGGCGACCGATTCCGCTGTAACGACGGATGCGGATTCACTGATCACTGCAGGCGCGGATCTCGTGACCGGACGCGTCTCGGATCAAGGCAGCATCGAGTCCACGTTGTCACCAGGTGGTCGCAGCAAATCCGGCCGACACTCGCGACGAACGCCATCCACGTTACGTGCTGCAGCTGACGCTGAAGCTCTCGGTATCAGTGCATTAATTCACTCACCAAACGATAAGTTGTCGGAGCGACGCAAGCAGGGGAGACTGTCGAGTGCGACTCCGAAATCCCCTACGCTCGACCCTGGGTTCAGCCAACTCGAACCCACACCGGAACTTAACGAAGTCTCTCCTGGTGAATCCTTGCCAGTTTCGGATGTCGTTGGTTCCCCAGTTGAGCAGCCTCAATCTGACGACCCAGCAACTCTTGCCTCCGCACCCCAACCAGACGCAAATGTGGCAGAGCCAGCCGATGCATCGACTGACCCTGCATCTACGGCCTATGATGACACCCAATCCGCTAAACAGTCTGTCGTAAGCTCTCTCTCTCAGTATCTCGTTTCTGGGCTTGATCTTAAGGACACAGTTACGAACGGTGAGGATATCACCAGTCCAAGCGCGGCCTCGACATCTGCGGTGGCTGCAGCCGCTGCTGCAGCCGCTGCAGCAGCAGCCGCGGAGATAAATCTTGTTCGTAACCGCCGAATGTCGACGGCAATGGAAGAAGGCGTCGACGTTGCCTCCCAGGCCAAACCACAAACCGAGGATGGGGATTACACCATCGCACCATCAATTTATGGTATTGACGGCTCTGATCCATTGGAACTTTTGTCCCTTCCTAAGCTACCAGCTTCGTGCCAGGAGCTTGTCGAAAGTACTGAGCTTCCGAACGTCGAGTTCTTGCCAGATGAGATCCCACCAGAATATCCCGAGGTCGATCGGCTCAAATTCGAAAATGAGCAGCTGCAGGACACTGTCGTAGACCTGTATCAACGCCTGCATTCCGTCCTGCAGCTTGTGACAGCCAAGAACCGTTATATCGATCTGCTACAAAAGGAGATCACACTTCTTAATGAACAGACTCGTGAGGATGCGAAAACTATCGAACGCCTCCAACTGTTCCGTTCACAGGTTTTCCAAAAGAAGGCGAACCTGCTAAAGTCCGTCGCAGAACTCACTGCGAAGATCGAAGGACAGAATACCATGGATGGCAAACAAGGAGCTGGTTGGAAGCTCGTTCTTAAGCGGTCAGGCCCGGTCGATCATGTTGAGGATACATACTCTGAGGCGTCCCAGGGTACAGTCGGCTCGAGTGCCGACGGCGAGCCCAGTGATGCCGAAAGCGCAAATGAGATTCAACCTCGGATTATCGGTGGCAGTGGTGCTGATGATTCCAAGTCGTTCGTACGCAACCGATCTCGATCGGTTTCAAATGCCCGACGACTTGCTCCCCTGAACGAGGACAACAGAATCACGGACTCCCCTCCTCTTATTGAAGAACACGAGATCGTGGTGGACCTGAACGAGTTGGATCTTGTTAACGCCATCACACCGGACGAGCTCCTCTTTGACCCTCAGAATGCGGGTTCAAACACCGACTAACTTCATACTAGTACGCCAAGCTTCGTTGGTACTCTCAGCTGATCTTCTTCGCTATCCCTACGCTAATCTATTTTGATAATCAACTTAAATATGCGAGATTTAGTCACGTTTCGTTCAATTACTGCTGGTGGTAAGCAAGTGATGAATTGCCTCATGATGAGAACCAACCTTGAGCAGACTGTGAAAACAGCATGTTATCGGTTTTCACACCATCCGTTTATATCCAGGACCCGCTTGCTTCTTCACTATGTATCGTGCGCATGTGTGCGTCTACCTTTCTATTAGAACTTGCTGATTCCAATCAAGATGCAAACACAGGTCTCGCCGTTCGTAAAAGCTCACGACTTGCGAATCAAGCCTTTCATAAAAATGCGCGGACCGCTTTCGTAGCGGCACCTGTTTGTACCTCAAGCGGTGTCAGCACTTCATCCTGCTCTGTGCTGAGATCGATTTAACAACAGCTGTATGAAGATCAGAATCGTTAGGAGTGTTCTGTGGCCACGACTTTGACCAGTAAGCTTCTTCTTCATCCACCTGCTTTTGGAAGGATTTTTGTCTAAGAATCGCATATTATCGCAGTAGTGATTTCGGGCGATACGCAAGGCGAGTCGCCCTGGTAATTAGATATTCCGCTACTACGCGCCTGGCGCGTCAAGAAGAGCTCCACGCTATCCCGAGTCTAAAGCCAGGGAGCCATGTCTAAGCAACCCCTAACCACAGCGACGTGTCCTCTGGACAAGGACCCTTCTCGGATCACGAGCTTTCGGATCGTGAACGGTGAAATTGAGGAGGAAAGCGGATTCTTCGGTAAGCTCTTCGGTATGTGGCGCAGGGAGTCCCCCGAGCCCGTTCGACCGGACGATGTACCTCAGCCCAATCCAGATTTTCTGCAACCGTATCTGGCACCTTCGGCATATCAGGACTTCGCCAAGAGCGTCGTGCCAGGTGTTTTACCTTCCCAGGTCGTGCCAAGGTACGCGGAATCGAGTAAGCATCGTCAAGATGCGGGCCGGTCAGACGGCCTGATCAGCAATCTGCTCTTCAACTTTGGAGGCACCGTCGAATCCCCTGCTCAACAGAGTTCGACTCAGCCAGCCGCTGGACCTGGCGTTCAAGGAACGGGAGCGGGTGAGACAGGCTCATCATCAACGACGTCAGCTTCTACAACATCCCTCCGAACCGTGGATCTCAGTCGCAAATATTGGATGTCAGACAAGTCATGCACAGTATGCTACAACTGTGGAAAGGACTTCACTTTCTTCCGCCGTCGCCACCATTGTCGTTTGTGTGGTCAGATTTTCTGTCAGTCCTGCAGCTCGAACACCATTAATGGGAGCCGGTACAACCTTCCTGGTACCGTGCGCGTGTGCGATGATTGCTTCCATGTTGCAACTCACGAGGCTGCGGCTGTGGCTGCGCATGCGCAAGAGCAGGCGTTGCAACAACAGAGGCTTCTACAGATGCAGGAGGCAAAGAAGAAGCAAGCGCAGGCGGCTGCTAGCGCACCTCAAAGTGCTTCACAAAGTAGTACCACAACCGTCGATCCCACTTCGACAAGATTCTTGCAATCCTTGGCTGCAATCATTGCTCCTACATCTGCCTCAACAGTAGTCCAGTCTCAAGCTCAACAATCAATGGTTGCGAATGATGGCAATGTAACCAATGCCACAACTGCTCCAGGTACTACTCCCGCCGCTGTAGGGGGTTCCACAGTGCAGCCCTCGTCTAAAACCTCAAATGTCCCCAGTATCCTGTTTGAGCCTCGGAAAAACAACCTCAAATCCACAGGGTCGGATCCATTAGATCCTCGGTATCGCAGCGAAAGTCACTCCATTTCACGTGCGAGTGATTCTTCAAGCGCCGTGACGACAACGCCTTCAAAGATGGGACTCAATCGGTCCATGCGGGATCGAGCAGGCCCCTTCGAGGAGGAGCTATCAAGCGGATCTATCTCCCCCTCAGGCAGTGATGAGGAGACAGAAGAGGATGCAGATGATACCAGTGAGGAGGACGATGATGAAGAAGACGAGGAAGAAGAGGCTGACTATGCGATGGTTGACTTTGAATCGAGTGATGACGAGGGGGAGCGACGAGTAAAGGTTAGGCAGAAGATCCAGCAAGCCTCAGAAAAGAGCAGGTCGCCAAGCAAGGTTCCTGAGCCACTAAATGCAGAGACAGCTAGCAAGCCTAAAGCTCGCAGGCGGTCACGACCTTTCACCAAGCCCCCTCCGCTTGTTGTCGATCCTACAGCACCAACCGCTTTCATTCCCCAAGGTGCAGCGCTGAACAATCAACCTCCGGAACTGGGGTCCAAAGTTACAGCCAATCCAGCGAAAAGTTCACCAGCCGATGCTACTAGCAGCACACTACTAAGGTCCCCAGGAGCTGGCCGGGCTGCAACTTTCCACTCAGATTGGTCATGCACGGTTCGAGCTCGTCGAGAATCGTTGCTTCTCAACCGTGCTGTAGGAGCGATCCCCAAATCATCTTCACCTACGATGGCTCAGCAAGAATCAACTCAGACTAGTTCGCCGACAGTAGAGACACCCTCCATATATGATGTGGCGGCCGATGATACGGGTGCGCATGGAGGTCGTACACGTGCAGGTAGTGTCTGTTCCCCTTCGAATAGCGTATCTCTCGAAGGACCTGAAGTAAGACAGTCACAACGTACATACTCAGACTCCGATCTCACTTCGAGCATCGATGATTCTCCTCCCGCGCTGCTCAAATTTTCGTGCCGTGATTTGAGATTGTTGGTGAGACGTGAGCTGCCCTTTACACCTTCTGGCAAACTACATCGATTCGCCAGAGTAGGCCGACTACTTTTCAGTGCAGACCCTCTGTTCGAAGGTGCTGCCTACGAGGCAACTTGCCAGTTTGCTCAATCACATGATAAGCCAGCGCATCTGCTCAGCTCCTGGCGAGCCGTTTGCGCATCGCGAGAAGTCGCGATTTTAGAAAAGGAGCTCCCAGCAACTGCCCTTGTCGCTCTGCGACAAACCCTGCAGCAAGACTTCATGCTGAGTTTGCGTGTCCTAGATGGCCTTAATGCAGGTGCAATCCATCGGAGTCCAAAGGGTCATGCGCCTTCAAGACCTGGATCTCGAGCCCATCTCATTGTCAATACGGGCGGAGGGCGTCGTGCCTGCCTCGCAGATCTAGTGGATGCCGCATTATGGCTCACGGCAGTACGCAACGACTTTGCAGATAGCGACAGCTCGACAAAGCCTGCCTCATCCACACACAAGGCTAATGTTGAGAGAGAGTCCAGTCGTCTAGCCGAATCCACTCAGGCTATCGACTCCAGCATTGATACAATGCCTGTCGCAGCGAACAAGGACCCTCACCTTGCAAAGCTACTAACCTTCCCTACCGGAAGTGCTGCAGATAAGGGCCGTGAATCGCCTTTCGCGCCTCGACCCGATGAAGCCGGAACCGTGTTAACTCCGGAAGAGGGCCGTGACCGACTCGCACTCGCCGCTGATCTTCATCTGTTCAAGCTTCTTTGTGCAATGCTTCATGCAGACATGGTTTTCCGATCTGAGCCCGTCCGGCCTGGGGTTGATTTAAAAACTCGTGTCGAGAAGCTCGTACAAAATGTCATCAGAGGTTCTGGGGAAACCTTCGAGACTTCGGGGGCAAGTACAGGGTTTAGTCCACAAATACTGGAAAACATCGAACGGCGTGCGATTGACACGATTCAAAAGTCTCTCGATAGCATCGATCTGGACCCACCAATTGGCTACGAATGGTTAGATGTGATTTGGTCACTCACTCGCCTTGCCGTGAATCGTGTGCAGCCTAACACAAGATTTGGTGATAAGCTCAGTGCGGCAGACTATGTGTCGATTAAGGTGATTCCCGGAGGTTCTATTCAGGATTGCCAGTATATTGATGGCACCGTTATTGCCGGCCAACCAGCTCATAAGAAGATGAAGCGACGTATCGTAGATCCGAGGGTACTGCTACTCTCATGTGCGATCGAATACGACCGAACTGGTATGCGCTTTGCCAGCATAGACTCTCTGCGAAGTCAAGAAACGGAGTATTTGAGCTTGCAGGTTGCGAAGATTATGTCTGCGAAACCGGATGTCGTGGTTGTTCAGCGAAGTGTTGCCTTGGAAGCACAACATATGCTTCTACGTCATGGTGTTACCGTCATATCCAATGTTCCAGAAGCTCAAATGCGTAAGCTAGCGAGAGCGTTAGGCGGTGTGGTCCTAGCAAGTACTGACTACATCGATTTGAATGCTGTCCGTGTGAGTTCATGCTCCATGTTCCGTTGTGCAACGGTTGATGCTAGTTCAGCCCTCAGCGTGGACTTGGTCGGAGCTATCTACAGCGCTGCCAGCGAAGTGTTGGGCGAGGATCAGCCCAATTCATCACAATCAATGATTCCCAAGCACGTAAGCCGAAGTAAGCAGTTACGCCTGCGCATGCCGGACTCTTCCTTTTTCATTGATGAAGTTGCAGGTGATCTTGCCGATGAAGAACGTGCCGATGAGGCCCAGCTTCTAGCCGATGCGGTTGGAACTGTTGCGACTAAGCGGAAGCGCGACCTCCGACAACTCAAGCCACAAGCTCTAGATTCCCAAATGACAAGCCTCTCGGATCTATTGACCCCCGAACCGAACTCTCCTAATGTACCTGATGATGGCTATCCTAGTGGCGAGGAAGAAATTGGGGAAGTGCGTTCGACTACTCTGGACAACGTCGCCAAAGTCGCACTGACTCAGACTGGCTCGGTTCGGAAGGCCATCCTCGCGGCAGCGTCAGCAGCAGCAGATCCATATGCAGCAGCAGTCACAGCTGCTGCTGGCGTGGATGTTGCAGATGCGGACAGCAGCGAAGATGAGAGCAGCCTTATTGTCACCCCTGCTAAACGTTTCGGTCAGATTTATCCGAATCCAAGTCCCAGATTTGGCTCGAAGCGAGAAGATGGGATGCTTAAGCAACGTGGTGACACCTTAACCCTATCGATGGGCCGTGCTCTGGCGCAGGAGGTCCTTGATTCGCGCCGTGGCGTTAAGGCCTCAAGGCGTTTGACGACTGTGAGAGCGGAGGAGTATCCCCTTGAGATGTTAACGCGAGCGCATCCTCGTGGCCAACCAGCAGTTGCAACTCGTAGCTATTGTTATTTTGAAGGTAGCGATCCTGTATTATATGGAACTATTGTATTGCGGGGAGCGCCACTCCGAATGCTCTATAGAATCCGCGCGATAATACGAAATCTTATTTATTGTGCCCACAGTCTAAGGAGCGAATCGGCTGCCTTGCATGACTTGTGCGCTAGCTATCGTATGGAGGACTTGGATGCATTAGTCCGCTCGCTACCTTCCTATCTGCTACCCGACGCATATCGCCTTGGCTTGGTTCCTCCTTCTGCTCTCGTAGGAGCGTTTGGTCCGAGGATTTTCGCCCGACCACCTCCAAAGTCTCGCGAGGAGAAGACTCAGGGGTCTTCGGCACCAACAAACGTAAGTGAAATGCTGAGAACAACAATCGGATCTGGGGCGAGACTGACGATGGAGGAGCGTCGACGCAAGGGATGGAGATTAGAGGGCTGGATGCAATTGTATTGGGGCAGGCTACTCGAATCTTCAACGCCAGAACTCAGTATCGACTGTCCCAGTCAAACTATCACGTCAGCCGACATTACTCTTACCCCACTCTCAGCGGAGGAACGATATTATGAAGCGCTGCTGCTGGAGGATTTGGCCGGTCTCGAAGATCTAGACAAGCTGCAGCCTCCTCCAGCTGCTCCAGCGCCGCTACCCTGGCCCAGGGATCAAGCTTTCCTCTCCGGTGCTCTGTCCACGTCCCCGTTTGTTAGCGAGTCTGCAAGAGTGAACCCTAAGATACTTTATCGAGCTCTCAGTAAGCTCCTATTCCAGTCAGAAACTGCAATTGAAGCATACGCCGCTCGGATTTTAAGCACATCTTCAGCATCTTCAACCGGATCGCTTGCTTCTGCGGCGTCGGCGGCAACAGCCGACCTGTTTGGGGCCCTGGGTGCAGTTCGACGCGCCCAGTCTAGTCCAAGCAGCGAAGGTGGGCTTTCTATCTTCCGGGGCTCTGGTCCAGCTGCTTCGCTAGGTTCATTATTTGGCTTCGGAAGCTCTCCGAGTTCCTCAGGTGTCCGCCAGGTCTCGAGTTCGACAGACATGGTTGAACATGACCCATCGTCTGCCAATTCTTCATTCACACATGAGGGTAGGTCGATTGGCACCCCAGGATGTTCTGCAGCTCTAGTCGCATTACAGGCCGCACGTCTGTCGCAAAGCGCAGCCTTGGCTGCTTTCGCATCCATTGGCGCAGGAAGCCGTGTCGCAGTGATGGCGCCTCCCAACTCCACGGGTACACTATCTATTGCCTCATTCCCCGAGTGGATTAACGCTCCGGTGAGAGCGTTACCCGGGGCATTAGCAGGTCCAGCCGCTGATGCGGAATTGGCTGTAGAGCAAAGCATCGCTGCAAAATCGACTCGTGCATCCTTTGGTCATGTTGCATACATGTCGCGACTGGCTGCGGCCATTGCCCTGGTCGCGCAATCTGTCGCGAACAACCTGAACGAAGTGGACGGTAAAGGGTCAATAGAGACCGTGGCCCAAGGAGTGAGGCTTCCAGACACGAGGACACCAGAGCCCGCGAGGTTGGTGGTTGAGACTCGCAAGGAACAGGCTACCCCGCAACCAGGCTTGGCCTCCACGGCTCTCGCTTGGATCTTTGGAAAGTCTGACACCCCTGGTAATTCCGAAATCCCCCACTCTAACAAACTCAACGCAGCTGAGCACCCAGGACTCTCCAGCATGGCCGGCTCACCAATGGATCTAGCGACATCGACCGCCGTCGCGGAAACGAAGAATCTTCCACTCTCCGGGGCCTCAACCATCCTTGGCGTTGGGGTGCCGGGCGCAGACGGTACGTTCTACGTTGATGCGCCAAATGGCTACGCAGTAACCATCGGGTGCTCAGGTGCCTTCGCTACGGCTACTGTCTACTCAGGAACTGGGGCCACCACGGGCGCTACTGGCGTTTCCGCGAGCAGCGTCGGACAGGTTGGCGTGAACAACCCAGCACAGCCATCGTCGACATCATTTGCTGCGGCGACTGCGCTCGCTGCAGCAGCAGTCGTCAGTTCGAGCGGATCAAACGCCGGTGGTGGCGCGTCTGTTACAGCAACTGGTAGTGCTACTCTTGGCCTAGCAAACTCTTACGTAAGCTTCGCGCCAGGTTTTGGTCTAGCCGGTGCGTTGCATGTCCTCAGCGCGGTCTCTGCGGGCTCTCTTCAAATACTTGCAGTTGCAGGGGCGCCTGTTCCGCTGGTCGTCCTTGACAAAGTGATTGGCCATGCTGTCGCCCCAGTGAATTCGGTGAACGTGGTATCATCTGCGTCGAGGCGAGCCACGCAATCAATGGCTGGACTCTTGAGTGGATTGGTTGAAAAGAACAGCGAGAGCCTTGGTAGATCGACCGATCAAAAACGGATATATCCTTTAGGGTTGTCTCCTTGGCTAACAAACCCTGGCGCCGACCTTCATCCTACTTTGATGCCATTCAAGCCCTCTGCATCGATCGCATTGCGGTTTGGTTCATTGCACGGCTACAGAAAGGCTCGAGAGGCTTTGCCGAAAGTAGCGATTGATGCTCTCATGCAGCGAGGATCTTCAGACTCTCTCGCCCAAATGGGAGGTAGTATTCCACTCGACGATAAGATCTTGTATTCAGTAGCGTCTTCCCTTAAGTTTGGGCCCACCACCCGAAGCCCACATCAGCGCGAGAGCCAATCTGGCCACACCCGCCCCTCTAATTTGCTCCCTCATCACCAAGACAACATAACAAGACCGGTTGACAACTCTCTTCAAGAGAATTCCAATCGACTCACCTCGGAGGTGAACCTTTCAGACTTGGTTGGGCCTAAAACCCGTGCTGTGGTGTCCTCTCTTCCGTTAATTCCGGACATCTCGGTCATGGCATTCGAAGATGGTGTAGATGGCACGGTGTTCATTATGCCAGCCGCCTCTGCGGTGCATTTAGCACTCACGCCTGCTTCACGCTCGAATGCACTCCGTAAGGGTCGTAAATACCCGTATAACAGTCGGTGGACCCGCACTCACGAAACCTCAGAGCTTGTCGTTCTACCAAGCCGTCGGCCATTTGGTGGCGCCTTCTCCTTGGACGAGGATGAAATTGAAATGCCATCACGACGAAGCGCTGTACGCAGGGTCAGCCTGAAACAACGAGCGCTGCAGGCGAACGAGACTCTCCAACAAGCGCTCGACTCGCCTAGTTCTGAGCGAATGCAAGAGACAATACCTGAGGTACCCAAATCAGGCTTCGTTGCCTTGCACATGCAGCAGGCTGGATATGGTGCCTATCCCGATGATGATCAGGCCCTTAGGGGACCATCAAAATCTGTTGAGTCACATAACCCAAGGCAACGCACATCAAATCCAGACGATGCCGATTCCGAAACTGACGCAGAATGCCAAGTGACTCCTGCGAATAATATTATGGGTCAGCTCCGAGCTGCTCTGAAGGTTTCTGAACCAAAAGACCAAAATGCATCGTCATCATGGAATGGCCCGAAGGTAACTATGATCCGTTCACCTTGCTTGCCAATGCCTGATCCATTGCTCGCGGCGGCCGCGATGCCGCTGGTTCCTGTAATCAGTGACAGCTCTCTACCTCTGCCAGCCTACGTTTCATGCCGCTTTGCACCGTTGGGAAGCGAGCCACCTGTGGTTGTAGACAGCCTCACGCATACGTCAGCTTCCACTGCTAGCGCGGTATACCTCGTAAATCCTGTTTGTCTCCCCAGTTCAAAATACTTCCCCTCATCATCGGCCTCTCTTGCGGCATATAAGCAGGCTCGAGCAAAGGCACTTCGTGCAGCTGAGGAGCAGCTTCAGTTCCAGACGGCTTTACACGGGTTCATGTCAATTGATGATTATGCGCTTCCGCAGCTGGAAGGGGGTAGAGTTAGTGCTAGTGCCGAGGGGACCACCTCTGGAACTAGAGACAACCTGCATGCCTCAGTTTCCGCCATTGGATTCGCTGCTAAGCTCATATTAGATCCTCAGCATCTACGCACTCCCTTCGGTGACGAGACGGGAGAGGCGATGTGTGATGCTGATATTGATTTGCTTTCGGCATCGGTTGACATCGCAGATGTCGATGATAGCGCTGATGAGACCGGAGGTGAAACCGATGAGGAGCAGATGAGATCCTCGAGAGGGCACCTACGACGGAAGTGGCATTCCATTATGGCTCAGCATCACTCACTATGGTTCTCAAGGCCGAGGCTGCATGAGAGCGCCGTTACACCGGACTCAACTGCTTCGGACGTCGCGCTAATCAATAAGCATCGCGTAAAGACGTTTGCGAATCTCGAAACGATTCATGCACCGATGCCACGGCTGATGGGACAGTCCCCTGTCGCGGGTCACGATGCCGCAGGCATGCCTCTTGTCGCACATAATTACGAGACTACTCCAGCAGCGACGCAGCTGATTGCTGAGGCCCCAACACAGGATCCAAATACTCTCTGGTGCTCAGATCTTCAGCCAAATATTCAGCTTAACCTTGGTGCACTGTCTCTTAAGGATCAAGATGGAAGTCAAATTGCTGACAAGGCAAACAAAGGAATTGAACAATCCCAAGAAGCAGCCAAGCTTACTGGTGAGAATGTTCGGAAGGCACCGCTTCCGTCACTAACCAGCCAAGATCAAGATAAGGGTGTTGAGACCCTCCAAAGCAAGTTCTCCACAACTTCTTCGAGAGCACTAGAGGATGCTCTAATGGCGATGAGAAATAACTTTGATGTGCCAACGGACGTATGCCCATCGTCGGATCCAGGATGCCTATGGGTTCAGCGTAGGTTCCGCTTTAGCACGTGCTGGGTCTGTGCACAGACTCAACGTGCTTTCCCAGCCACACTTCGTGAAACAGAGTTTTTTGGTCCTACGGACAAGACATTAGGTCAGTTCCTTACACAGGGATGTCTGAATCTCAAACTCAAGTGCTTGAACTCAGAGTGTAGAAAGGATGTGCTCCATCACTCTCTCGGCTTCATTCATCCCCAGGGCCGCGTCATCGTTGATATCCGACGCCTTCCTGAGTCGTCTCTCCCTGATGTCCTTCGTGACCCATCAAAGCTGGCATCACTCGCAGCGCGATCTACACCATACACCAGCTCAGCTCCCAACTACCTGGCAAAGCCGAGTATTTGGGCCCGCTACGACGCCGGACTGGGCACCAAGCTAATGGATTCTGAGACACTCCATCAGCAACTAGGGATCGACGCCCCCGCGGGCAAAAAGAAGCATCGCCATCTTGGCTCACGCACGGGCTCAATAGCCGCGGGTGAGGACAGCCACACCAATGCAGAAGCAACCTGTGCTTGGAATGGCCTGCATCCAACGGCTCTACCCCCATGGGAATCGGAGGAGTGGCTGGCAAAATCGGATGAAGACCAAACTGAGGGAAACTATGACGGCTCCGAGCCTATTGGCAATCGTGATCGATCCAATTCCGATGAGGATAGCCCTCCATCGAGAATGATCGAGAACCATGATTCGGACTTGGAACTTTCCGACTCGGAGGATTCAAGGTGTACAGACGGGTTCTCAGGTAACACCTCTGATAGTCACCTCTCGACTGCATATCTGAATGTAAAACTGTCCACGAGCGAGTCTTTGCAAACCCTAGCGAATTTCTGTGATGTGAAGCTTCGGGTGGTTGGATCCCGACAACCAAAACTAGCGCTTGTTACAGAGCCCGATGATCGTCTTCAGACTCGAGAAGAAGCATTCACAACATCACTGGACGTCCCGCCGGTGCTGACAGAAGCAGATCTTATCGCACTGAGTGCTGAACCAGGGACGACTAATCCCCAGGTATGCGATGTGCAGAAGACTATGCTGGCGACGCCAAAGGCCCTTATCATGCCAAAGTCTCAGCGGAAGCAGCTTCTTGAGCAAATCGAGCAAGAGAGACGCTCGTATCTATCTAGTCTAGCGAATCCTTTGTCACCTTCCCTGCATAGTCCATCCTCCCCGACGAACTCCAAGCGTAAGAGCGAAGGCGAGCTAGCCGACACAATTGAGCGTGCTGTCCTCCAAGGATCAGGCTTGTGCAAGTCTTTGGAGGATTGGTTCGCGGCTCGTCCATATTCGCTTCCTCCAAAGTGGATCCGTACAGATGCCAGTTCTCATTTGGATGCCCCTAGCGCCCGAGCAAAGGCCCGACATCATTTCGCATATGCATTGGGCGCAAAACCACAGGAATTCGCACAAACGCTGAACCAACAGCGAGTTGTGCGTGAAGCCAAGGCTGCACGCGGGGAGGATGGTATTGGCTGGATGGGTAGATACTCTCCACCAGCTAGGCACTCCATTCCAGTACTTATGTGGGCAGGTTGCAAGGCCTGCCGAAAAGGTGTCACCCCATACGTTGTCATGAGTCGTGAGACATATCAACTCTCGCTTTCCAAATATTTGGAGATGACGTTCTTGAATCACCGGGCAAGATGGCGAACAAGCCCCTGTCACCATTCAGCATCTAAACACCATGTAAGGTTTTTCGCAGTACGAGACATTGTCGTTTCAATCCACTTCGACGCAGTTTCGCCGTTCCATATTGTTGCCCCACCCTTGCTCTCGGTTCCGGCCCCCAAACGCGCGGTTTCAGCTGTATACGAACTCCAAGGACTAGCTCACGTAGCATATGCCATGTTCCAGGAGTTCTTGTTCAAAATTGCTGAATTTGATAGCCCAGGCCCAGAAACCACCCAGCAGCTTGATAGATTGCGGCACGCAGTCACAAGCGAGAAGGATTTCTTCACAATGTTACTCTTGGTCCTCGGTTTTGACCGAGCCGAGTTGCTTATCGCGATTCCAGAGTCGAAGAAAAGAGCGCTTGAACAGCAATATATGAACCAAGTTGAAACGCATGCAGCACAAGTTTCCCAGTATGAGGCGAGTCTTGCAAAGTACAAGGAAGACTATGCTGCGTACGAATTGGAGTGTGAGAGGCTGCGTCAAGCCTACCAACAGGAGCTTGGTATATGTGTAGGTGGTGGCGATGGTGGGACTACAGCCGAAGACGGCACAACTGAAGTCAAAGCCGAACCCGATACTTGGGGTAAGAGCCAAGATCACGCTCTTGAGTCCCCGCCTGATAGTGCAAAGGCATCTACCGCGAATTCTCTTGTTCTTCCGGCGCCTCCGCGTAGACCTATACCACCACCACCACCCCCACGGAAACAGAAGATCCTGACACTTCAAACCTTGGCAGCCACCCCTGGCGGACAGCGATTAGACCTATTCGACATCTTTAAGTTGAAGCGTCACATTGCTCGTGTGTTCCAGGACTGGAATGGACAACTCGCGGACATTCAAAACACTGCTCAATTGGAAGTGAAACGAAAGGCGCTCGAGGCGTTAAAGCTGCAACAACAGCAGCAAGCGCAGCTCCAAATGCAACAAATGCAACAGTACAAGGCCCTACGGGATACTCAGATCAGGCTTCAACAGAACCTGACCACCGTGGGTTCACCCTCTGTCACACCACTTGTCTCTTCGGCTTCGCATGGTTCGTTGGTTCCTCCTCTCAGCAAGTCTCCATCACCCCATCCTCAGTCCCCTCTCCTTACGAACCAAGACCCTGGGATGCCGCATGCAAGCGCAGATAGTCATTTAGCTCTTCCACCATCAACAACGCCCGAGGCATCAATGGATAACGGGTCAGTAAGTGAAGCTCAACTCGGTGAGCGCGTTGACCAGCAGCTTGAAATGACTCCGGCCGCTGATCAGAGTGTACTCGCTCCAGACGAGCCGAAAGCAGTCGAACCAAGCTCAATCTCCTTCTCGGTGCCGAGTACCTCCGATAAAGTCGCTATGGAGTCCGGAGACGATGTCTCGCTCTCGCGAGATACGAGCAACTACGAGTCCAGTAGTACCCCCACTGGCTCACCACCTCCGACGGTGCCTCTAGACAACGCCGAGGCTTCTCTTCCAAAAGAGGTACCCGTCCTACAAATGAAAGTGTCAACTTCAAACCTCAGCGCTAACTCGGAGCCACAACACTCGCCAACACCAGTCACGAACACGTCTGCTAACAGACCGATCGGATTATCTGCGTTCGCCATTTCCCGAATGCTTGACCCACCCCCAGTTGCCGCCGCAACAAGCTCGTTGATTGTTACGCCCGATGCAATTTTGAAGCGAAACCCAAGGTTACACCCCGATGGTGTAGCTTTCTTAGAACATTCAGCACCTGATTCGACAGTTCATCTGTTCCTTCCTCTTTCAGCAGGTGCCATCACAGTTCCCATTGATGAGGATGAGACTGGTACGGCCATCGCGTATGCATTGGCGCACCCAGCATTGTTGGGTGTCGTCTATGAAGGCATGACCCCGTTCGTTCGACTTAACACAGAGCTCCTGAAGGAGCGTAGAAGATCCATCCTGGAGAGTCTTGTAGGGAGCACGAAAAAGGACGAGAGCGGTTTGTTTGCCACACCCGATTCGACAAAGAGTCGCGGCCAGCAAGTCACTCCAACGACAACGCTCCCCGCCCTAAAGGAAAGCCTCACTGATACCGAAGCGCCACCTTCAGTGCCTCCATCGCAGGATTCGGTTCCTTCCGAGCCGCAGATCTCAGAATTAAGTAAACCCGCAATTGAGAGCATGCCGTCGGTCAAACAAGAGCCACTTGAGACTAGTTCGACTCCAGATCCGATGGCAAGTGAACTAAAGCGCGCTGCACTCCAGATGTTACAGCTTGCGGCGAAGGAGGAACTAAAGCTTCCGATGACCTTAGAGCAAATCGCCAGCTACGCCTATCTAATACTTGCACACGGTAGTGTACTTCAAACGCCGATTGTCACTCAGCCTCAAGCAGCGGTCCCGGCAGCGAACGTACAGAAGACTACTCCGCCCTCTTCAACCGCGCCTCCTCCTCACCAGGCACCAGCAACCCCACGAGACCAGCCGAGCCTCTCTTCAGCAGTCGGCACACCAGACATTTCATCAAAGCCGCATTCTTTATCTCCGGCTGACTCTTCCGCTGGTACTCCGTCGTCGGTGCCTGCTCACTTGTATACCACACCTCTTGCGGGCAAGACACAGAGTTCCGATGAGAGAGTCGACACGGTCGGCGATGGCAATACTGCCAACAGAATAGGGCAGAAGGAGCGTTCCAATTCCCCAGAGTCACCCTCCAAGATCAGCACGCCATTATCGTTCCGTGTACTCCCTCCCAATGTGGATATCTACAGCGTACGTGATGTCAATGGAGTGGACGATTCGGTTTTGGTTAGTCCGATCAAAGGCCTAACGAATTTAGCCAGTGACCCAGACCCCTCAAAGGCCAGAATCGGTCAAGGTTCATCTGCACCTTCCACATCTTCCGGAGCTCCCCAGTCCACTCAAGGGCAAAGCGGAGGGGCACATACCGTCCAGGTGCTCAGTGTGCCCAAGGTGCCAGTGATCTACAATAGCAACACAGGCCAGTACCAGGAAGAACCAGGGATAGCTATCTACTCTGGCGTTCGGTTCACACATCTACGTACGTCGTCCGAGACGATGGCACCGTACATTCGTATTATCGTAGATGACTCTCCCCGGACATTGCGAACCGCAGCCGCGAGTTTAGTTCCTCAGCAAGGTGTGAACTCAGTCACGAACACTATCAGCGAAAGAACTCGCGATGCCATCGCTGATGATGGAACACAATCTTTGGAATCGTTGCACCCTACTGACCACGAGTCCATGCACTCGCAAGTAGCGTCCGCTGCGATAACATCTCCTGTATCTGTATTCCGAGAGGACCGCTACTCGAATGCAACTTCTTTTTCGTGCCATGTCTATTTCCCACGTGAGTTCCACGCGCTTCGAGCGCAACTCATGCTAGGAGATTATTCGTTGATTGCCTCGCTTGCGAAGGTTATTCGCCACACAGCGTCAGGTGGCAAGAGTGGGTCTACCTTTAGTAAGACCAGCGACAATCGATTCCTATTGAAATACGTGAGTGCCACCGAATTCCACATGTTCTTACAGACAGCTCCCGCCTATTTCGAGTATATGTCAAGGTCCATCTTCAAAAATATGCCATCCCTGTTGGTCAAGATTTTAGGTGCATTTAGCATTACTGCTCGCAAGGGTGGGAAGAAGACACCAACAAAATATGTCTTCTTGATGCCAAACGTATTCTATGGCTTCACTGCACAGCAGGTCTTTGACCTTAAAGGCTCCGTCTCGGCTAATCGTGAGACCAAGAAACGCAATCGTGCAGATCCTGGACGTGTACTGCTTGATCTCGACTTTATCAAGGCCATGGGTGGCTTCCCAGTCGTGCTCGATGAAGTCTCGCGATCCTTCTTGCGAACTGCCATTTATAATGACACAACCTTCCTAGCCTCGCTTGGCTTCATCGATTACTCGGTGCTGGTTGGCATCGATAACTTGAGAGGGGAGATCTCCGCTGGTATCATTGACTATGTGCGTCAGTACACATGGGATAAACGTCTGGAAACTGGTGTGAAATCAGTGGGTCTGATTGCTGGCAAAGCACTCCCCACAATTATTCCCCCACCCGAGTACAAGATTCGTTTCCGCTTGGCCATGGATAGGTACTTTGTTGCAGCCCCCATCCCGCTTATCCAGCCCGATCTCCCAACACTTATGCGAACACGACCACGCGGTGGCGATCTTATGCCCACCACGTGGTCTCCGCGAGAATCAGCGTTTGCATGGCGACGTGCACTTGCGACTCCACGACCTTCCGACTTAAAGGTGAGTTGTAAGATTTGTCGAGAGCGTGTGTTGGACTCATTTTTGGCCGATGATAAGGAAACCCTAGCAAAGTTCAGAAATGATTTGGAAGTTGAGAATGGACTTCAACACACGTTCGGGGCTCGACACGTGGTACCAGCGTGGGGCAGTGATGCCGTCGATTTCCGATATTTCCAGCTCGCCAATAGCGCACGTGGTGGTAGCTGTGCTTGCGCTTGGTCAACACTGACAAATGATGAGTACCGCGATTACCGTCTGGTTCAGACGACACTGAACCGTCTGCTTGCCCTCTACCCCGATGGGCCAGGGTATGCTCCGGTGCTCTCTGATGGACTGGGTCGTAGATTGCGTCGACGCCAAAATGCGGAACTACAAATTTTCGGGCATAGGCTTCAGAAGGCAATGGCATCACCTTTGATCGCAGTCGAGACCAATCCGCAGACCCTATCGGCAGTCGGCGCTGCACCTGAAACGCCATCCCCGGTTGCGGATATAGAAACGGAGGAGGGCGTGTTTATCCCAGGAAGCCTCCAGAGCACAATCAATAAGAAGATGCAAACCCCTTCTCGTACGGAATCTCCTACTATCGGATCGTCACACATGCCACGTGCAGCGGTTGTGCGCTCTGTGGTATCCGCTGGGTCTTCCAATTGGATTCCATCGACCCTCGTCACCGCTCGAGGAACTTTGTTAGTTGGCGCTGATGCACCAACATGCCGCAAACGCGTCGCAAAGTCAGCATTTGCTGCGGCGGTACAAACAGATGCGGACAGTGAGCACGGAGGTGCAGAATCCCTCCCCAGCCTTGAGGCAAAGGCTGATGTGCTTACTAACAGAGAATTACTGTCGGACCTCGATACGCGTGTGCTACGTCGCGCAGTACGAACATTCGTTGACGAGGACGACTGCGATATGGTTGATGATGCAGCAATCTTGTGCTTGCCAGCCGCCGCTGCTGCCGTGAAGACTTCAGTCTACAACACGACCCCAACGGTTCGAACACTCGAAACTCAACCCGTGGTCGATACCAACCCAACTGGTGCCTTCCACCCCAGGAACTAACGCATACTGCTTATCTGCAGATTACTGTCTGGCGTTTGACACCCTGTCTCGTGCTGAATAAAATGTCATCATCGTACCTTTTTGTTACCGGATTCTTCGTGGCTGGACGGCACATTAACATCAAACCAGGCATGCTTTATTACTACTTGAGTTGTTGAACAGCGTAGTTGCGGGCCTGTTGGTTGCCTTCAACGATGACGTTGGGTCGGCGCATGGTCGCAGCGCGGTCCTTATCAACGATGTTCACTCGACCGTTGACAATCAAGAGAGGGTTGTCAGACTCAACCACATCCTCAGTAATCGCAATACCATCAAGGTATTGCTTAAGAATGGAACGCAGCTCTCCATTCTCCTTTTGCAATCGTCTTTTCTCTTGTTGGATTGCCAACTTGTCCAGAAGAACCTTGTTGAACTTGCGGTAGAAGACATCAAGCAGACCCCACTCATTTTCACCGCCCATAAGGTCCCGTGCAACAGCTGCGATATTGGCAATATGTGCGCTATCCTCTGGGCTCAATTCACCAGGAGGAAGCAAGCTTGTAGCACCGAATGGTGCTGAGGCTGGAGATGGGGTGCCCGATTGCCCGCTGGAGCCCAGATTAAGGCTTGAAATGACACCCTCTGCGCTAACCTTACCCTTAAGCATGCTTGCTGCGGCTGCTAAAGCAGTAGTGTCGACAGGCAAGACCTTCTCCCGCTCCGTCTCATACTTCCGTACAAGCTCAGCCATTTGGAGGATTTGCTCAGCGAGTGCGAGATACTGCTTGTTATTCTGCATTGCTGCACGTGCAGCTAACGCCAAATCCGTCAAACGCTTCGTCTCCGCGGCCCGCATGCGCTTCATTTTAGCCTTCAAAGCAGTGCAGTGTTGGAACACTTGCTCACGCTGGCGCCTAAGCTGGGCGTTGCGTTCCGCGCACTCGATCTTGTTCAGCTCAATTTTCTTGCGCCAAATCATGAGCTCGCGTACCATGCGCTCGATTTTACGCTTCCGCTTCTGAATTTGCTCTGTGTGCACACGATCGTATTGTTGAAGCTGCCGGAACTCTTTGTTCTTTTCTCCTGTCGCCTCAATGTAGGCGTTGTAGGCCTCATCGAACTGCTTTTCAAGATCGTCTATCCTGTTCTCTAGATCAATACGCAGACCGTTGATACTCTCGACATTCGTATTTCGTATATGCTCTCGCTCCGCTTCATGGGCATTTCTTGCAGCCGCCAAACGCTCGGCATCCTCAGCCTCCAAAGCAGCCTGGATAGCTCGGATTTCGCGGAGCTCCCGTGCATATTGAGACTGTAAGGCCTCAAATTCACTGAGGAATTCGTTCTTCAGAGCCTTCAGGTCTCGCTCAAACTCACTGTCAACCGCAGCAAGCTTTTTCTCCTGCAGTTTAACGAAGAGCTCGACTTTTTCAAGATGAGTTCGACGAGCCACCTCGAACTGCTCCTCCGCATCCTCAAGATCGCGTGTGAGCATCTGAATTAGTGCATCCTTTCGATCCACCTCTCGCTCATGATTTTGTGAGAGAATAGCAATCTCTCGGCGCAATGCCTCGAGCTTCTCCTGGCGCATGTAGCGGCGATGAATCGTCGTGAGGATGCGTTTGTTGATGTTTGTGTACTGCATCTCCTGCTGTTGGAGTTCCTTGAGCTTCTCGCGCTGGCGATCAGCGAATTGGTTGAGTCTCTCATAGTTGGCAGCGCTCTCAATATCCTGCTGGCCCAACTTCTCCTCCTCCTTGGCCTTGGTCGACTTCTTGGGCTTCTGCTCTCGGGTTGTGCCCTTGGCGGGCTTTCCCGCTCTGGCGCCACCTTTTCCCATGGCCTTGACAGGCTAAACGCGAGTTTCACGACAGTATCTACCTAATTCTAGATCTACCTGACTCAGAGCACCCTACTGGGTAGTGATTTCGGTGTTGTATCGTTCAAATTGGCTTTCCGTTACTAGCCCTATTCTGTCACCCCCGGTTCCGACGATCCGTCCTTGCCCACTTTTTCGCACCCAATTTTTCGCGCTCTTTCTGTCGAACCGCGAGTGGGGGTGCGGAAATACACTTTTGGATACACTGAACCTCAATTCCCACTGTGGCCTCACGCGCGATCTTTGAGTGTCTCCGACCGAAGGACACTTTCATTGGGTGGATCACTGGTGGCCAGCGCCTGTCTAGAGCTCTCGCCCCAAAAGAACACCTAGATCGTTCGAAACACTTGGCCCGAAATATCGAACTGAGAGAGTGCCTTGGTCCAACCTGCGGCAGATAGCGTAACCGGAGTGTTGGTGTACACCAAGAAGCATTCAACCATGAGCAACGACTCTTCAACCTCGCAGAACGCAATGAGCAGCTCGACGTTAAGGGAATCACCTATTACACGCTTCTACGGTGGTCCCCTTTCAACAACCCAGGACTCCTCTCAGGTCACTGGATTCACGTCGACCAGCGTAGTTAAGGATGCTCCACCAGGAGCAGCTGCAACTGCGTCAAGTACACTCACAAGCGTAAATTTCATCGGCAACGGTGCCGTAGGAGACGACTCTTGGTTGGGCTTAGACGCGACCAACACGCATGTCATTACAGGAGACACTCCCCACGAAGTGTCCGATGAACTTCCACCGAATTTTGACAAGGCGCAGATCAACGCAATAGGCGGAGGATCAGCTTCTCATCTCGATACAACTACTGCCCTCCTAGACCCTACTAGGGTGACCCAGCTGCGCCATCGACTTCTTCATCAACAGGCAGCTTCACGCCAGCAAGAAACCAGACTTCCCGATCCTCAGACAGGGCCTGCAATTGATTCGGCAAGTGAATCGGGCATGCAAATTTCTTTCAACAGGGATGCGGAGGGAGACTCTGGGAATAACGGATCAGCGGAGGACGTCTCTCAAGTCAATGGGAATGGCCTTGAGAATGTATCCACAAGGCAGTCCACGTCTGTAGCCGGAACAGATCGGCAAGCACCGAGCTCTCCATTGACATCGATTCCACCCTCGGTCCGGCTCGCGGAATCCACTCGACGCTTGATTCTCCGTTCTCGAAGCTCGCTACGGAAGTTGACCGAGGAGCTGGAGGCAGAGCGTCGCAGGCGAATATTGGAAGAGGAAGAGACAGAAAGCCTGCGAAAGCAGCTATTGGGTGAGCGCCAAGTAGCGTCGGAATGGCAACATGAAGCGTCACTGGCAGCGCATCGCGAGTTTCTGCTTGCTAGAGAACTTGTCCATCGCTTCATGATGGCTCACCAGCCCTCTCAAAGTGGACAAGAGCCAGCGGTGTCGCGAGCCGAGGTTGAAGCGATGCTCAACGCCATTTACGGACAACAGCTCGATCCAAGGCGGCCGACCGCAGAGGTTGCAGCTCCGCAGGGAGAAAACACAGATTCCGTTTCTTCGAGTGCAAGCCATGATCATGTTGATCCTAGGAGCGAGGCCAAAGACGCCGGCGTTGTTCTCGATTCACTGCAGCGATCTAAGGAGGCCCCATTACATGCTTCCGCTGCGCAAACCATGCAGCTCCCAAGTCCACCAGCCGATCAGCGACCCCAGCCCCTCGATCAGGCCGCTATGGTGGCAGCGACTGCTGCTTCAGTCCAGGGTTTACTTAGCATGATGTCGGAAATAGACTCGGCCCTTCAGACGAAATTATCGACGCTCGATCAGCGCATTAATGCGCTGAGCAATGTGAAAGCCTCACTTGAGAGTAGACTGCAGGCTAAACAGCAGACTCAAGGTGTGTCGAACGTACCCTCCACCATTGCCCCGGTAGCAGCTGCCACGGTGGAGCAAGAGTCAAGCGACATGGAGGAGTACACAAGTGATTTCGAAGAATTCGTAGATGAGGATCTGCAGGGCATACGACGAAAATCTATCGCTACTCCTGCAAACGTTGCAGAGGCTACCTTGTCACGTGATGTGCCACATCCCGACTCATCTGAATCCCCAAGCGCAGCTACACCGCAAGTACAATTACCGGAAAGGAATCCTGCAGCTGAGGTTTCAGCGCCGTCCACAGAGTTGGCTTCTCAGGAATCCTCGCAGAGCCATTATTTTTCCCAGAATGCCGTTGATTCCCCAGAGACTATTAAGAGCGCGCATGAATACTCAGGAAAGGCAAACCCTGTGGCCACTGAACTTCAGCTTCCTGCTTTGATCCCAGAGAAACCCACAGAAGGAGAGACGTCAGATAACACTCGATTGGAATCAGGGCAGAAGGCTATGTTGGACGACTCCAGCAGCACCTCACTGACTTCATTAAATAGCTCAGATGGAACAGGTACTGAGATTGAGGCGTTCAGAGATCAAGCCCGGAGGATTGTTGCGCTTCGTAGGATGAACCAGCGTGCAGTGCCACTCCCTCGAAGGGACGCAGAGGCCACACTGGAGATCTGGCACAGCATGCGTAACAGACTACTCGCACAGGCTCAGGCTCATCATGAGGAACTTGAGGCACTTCGCAACCAAAGCATACGGACCCTACAGGCGTATGAAGAGGAAGTTGCAGACGAGAGACGATCTTATGAGCAGACAATTCACTCACAACTTGTGAATCTAGAGTCGCTGAGAAAACAACTTGCAGATGCTGCAGTACGGGAGGCGCAGGCCGTGGATGCCAAGCTGAAAGCGCTAAAAGTTGCAGAGGGCTACAAGCAGAAGTACGAGCTTTCACTCCAGGAGCTTGAACGACAAAAAAGACTTCAGCAAGGCCCAGGAAGTCCAACTGACATTCTTGCACGAGCTCAAATCCAGCATGAGGAGTGCCTCCAAGCCGCCAAGCTAGAGACTCTCGCTGTCAAGAGGCGTGCAGACGAGGAGCGTGCCAAAATCCTGGGTGAGCTTCGTGCGCTAGCCTCGGTTGCATCCACTGCACGCGACGATGCACGCGTTGCACAACAACGCGCCGAGGCCGCAGAAAGCCGAGAGAGAAGCCTGAAACGAAAATTATTGAAGCTCCGAGCAGACGCTGAGGCATTATTGCTACAAACTGCGAATCAGGCCATGGAACGCGCTCAAGCCACCACTAAGGTACAAATTGAAAGTGTGGAAACAGCGGCGCGACTGCGAATTGCGCGATTGGAGGAGCTGCAAGCACAGGCCCAAGCAAAGGTCGACGGGTTAAAATCCGAGCTGGACCAGACGAAGGAAGAAAATCGAAACCTGAGTATTACTTTGAAGTCATTCGAAGCTGATCTGGCTCGAGCTAAAGAGCAACTCGAGAACGAATTCAAACGGCGTGAATCACAACTACTCGCAGCGAAGGAGCTTGAACGCGAGTTAACTGATATCCAACGAATTAAGGACGAGCTCACCGAGTCCTTGCGCCAGGCTGAAAAGCGCGCAGACGACGCTGAGACAAAATTGGCTGCTACATCGCGCCAGCTTGACAACGACCGCGCACGCCTTGCAGAGATAAATCAGACGGTTCGAACGCTAGAAGCCAATAAGGTAGAGCTTGAAAGCGCACTCGAGGCAGAGCGCCAACAATTGAAGCTAGTGCGCGACATGCTGTCGCGAAAGGATATGGAACATCGACGCCAAATGGAGGTTATCCGTCTCAAATACGAGGCAGATATCAGTAGAGCAAGAACTGATGCCATTCGAGAAACCGAGGCTCGTTATTGTCCTTGTGAGAAGTGTGTTGGTAAGGCGCGCGCGGAGCTGCTTGAGACCAGACAGTATGTCCGACAGCTCGAAGAAAGTCATGCGAGCCTTCAGTCTTGGCAAAGTTCGGCGCTGTCAGCCTTGGAAAAACTAGCCCAGGAGCATCCAGTGATCAGCGCTACTCTTCAAGAACTCAAAGCAACGGTAGCCCCCCTGCCTGCGCTGCGTGCCCCAGTAGCTACAGAGAATGAGCAACATGACTCGACTCGTCTGCCCGTAAAGCTTCACGAGGAGCGAGCATCTGTTGAGCCCCCTGTCCCAACCGTTGGAGACATCAGTCCCTCTACAGCCCATGGCAATGCTCGCGAAGATGTCGCTGCTACGACTACGAATGCTTCAGTTGCGAAAACTGCAACTGAGCCAGAAACTATCCACTCCAGGTTGCACGGTGACTTGTCACCGAATGTCATGCAGATACTTACAAGAAGAGCTCTGTTGAAGGCCGATCGTCTCTGTCGCAAAGTTCCAGGATGTTGTCAGTCTCACTCGAAGAGTATGTATACACAGCACGGCATGCAAGATGTGCTACCCATGCTCACTTGCAGAGGCTGTGATGGCAGCTGCGCAGAAGCTCAAGCCCTTGGTCAGGTGTCGAAGGCATTGGTTTGTTGCAATAAGCGTTTCTCCAAAGAGCTTGAACGACAGATCGAGAACTTCAAGCTCTATGGACCGGGTAACGAGGAGATTTGGCTCGAAGAGCAACGTGCCATGTGGGCACCACTGCTTTTGCAGGCAGACATCTCCACAAGAGAGTTTATGCCGCCGACGTTGCAGTTTGATAGGTCTTCCAAGACTCCCAATTCTGCCTTGGCACATATACGTGCGGTCCTTGATGAAGCTGCTCGAGATGTTAACTTGCCTAGTAGTCGCAACCGCAGTCAAATGTATCCCAAGGCGTGGTCTCAAGCAGTCGAAGCTAGTGCACCCACGTATTCTGCCCAACGACTCGGTAAGGACGATAGAGCAGTCAGCCCTCGTAGCAGTGAAGGCCAAGAAGCTTCTACAACCGAAAACGAGAGTTTCAACTCAAGCGGCGACAGCCTGAATGCATCGTTTGAGTCCGATGTCTCGAATGCGACGGGATCTAGTACGTCGGAACGTCCTGATTCGCCTGCATCATCTGATTCTGGAGAGAGCGTTGAAGTCCTCCGCCTGAGACCGGTTGGATGTGCCTTTTGGCTCCCTCTTGATACCAAGCGTCAGAGTTGCCCCTCACGTCTTTATTCAAACCCGAATGGTGCAAAGGCCACTCAGAATCACCACCGACCGGGTGTTCGGCCGCATGAGGGATATGCAGCTCACACTTTCATGGCAAGGAGCAATGCAGACACAACCACTCGACGTCAATGGTCTCTTGCACCAATTGATCATGTGCAAGTTGGTGTTTACGCTTCCAGCCCTACAACTACCCCTCAACTGTCTGTGGGAACGGATGTTGGACTCGACAACCCAAGCAATGGCACGGCCAATCAGAACACTGATCAAGTCCAGTCCAACGTGCCTGTTCACGTCCCGGTGGGCGGCCTACGCTCTACGACACAGTCATGGATCCCCGAGAGAGACCCAACTGTGACGACCACCCCTGGCACTCAGCCTATTGTCCTCGTGCAACCCAACCCTCAATATCATCCAATTCCGCCGCCCACAGCCACCAACGATGTTGAACACTTGAGCCATCAGCCTTCGGAGATGTTGAGACATATTCCTACGGCAACCCCCTCGGGAGAGATCGTAACTCCTGTTACGTTTCCTCCGATTAGCGAATGGCACGGCGTTACTCTGACACACCGACCTTCACCAAAGAAAACCCTTTCTGAATACTTAGTCGAGCCCAACAACAGCTTCGTCATCAGTGATGAGGCAGAGATTAATGAGGAACTCAAACTCGCAAAGCAACAGGAGAGATATCCGCAAGAACAGGGCTCTGTAGACACCCCTTACGGCCACGACGCTATATCGGCGGCATTATCGGGTTATGCTAATGCGGCACCCAGACCAATTGCGCCATCGAGTCCGTTCGGCCGACTGTAGGCAGTTCCGGACCAAGGCGCATCACCTTACTATGCAGCTATGCGAGCCTCAGTGTCTCGCGGCAAGTTCGAATAAATCTGCAACTCCCCTGTAGTGTATACATTTCCGCAGTTTAGTGAATCTATTCGCTCCCATGTGCATATACCCGGGGTCTCTTCGAAGCAAGCGACCGACGGGTTTTAGCCTGATTCGGCCTTGGACCAGGCGTAACGGCTAAAATTTAAACGTACAGCATCCAGTGTTAGAACGGTGTGCATGGTGTGATAAACACATCATCAGGTGCAGAAACCCACACACAAGAGGTATACTTCTTCAAATATCCTTGTCACACTCTCGATAGAGCAGAAATAGCCAACAGACTTGAAAATCCTCAGAACCAGTTTCTCATCCTCTGGAGATGAGCGAGGATACCCAAGCATCGGGCGAGCCTTTGCCCGTTGTGTCCTCACTTTCAACTAGTATAGACCACGCAAACGGCGCGTATGAGGACACGAGTATGGTGACCCCAGCCAGTGCTCGTCAGAAAGCCGGACAACAGGCCACTCAAAGGGTCTCCAATCATCCTGGTCGAAATCCGAGCCCAAGCGAGAGCAGTGGCAGCGGTATGCATTTAGTGCCTGGCCCTATCACACTGGCCAGTGACCTCGAGCCCCCACCAGATCTTCCCACTTTGAGCTCTGGGAGGAGGGCGAAACATGCAGAGAACCCAATGGGGCCTCGGGTCGAAGCTCGCGCACCTGGCCGAGGCGGAGGGTCTCCACGGTCCTCCTCGAGGAGGCGTCAAGCAGATGATGAGGGGGAAAGAAGCAGCCGTCCGGCGCACACGCCCTCGCAACTCAACGCTTCGCGAGATATTGCGAAAATCGAAGCGGAGATGAGAGCAAGGGAGAAAGAGCATCGAGTCATTCTGAAGAACGAGCTTGCCAGTGTGGAGAGGGCCGAAAAGGCGTTCAAAGAGAATGCTGAACGATTTGAGCTGATGAATCGCAGGCTGCACGCCCTGATGGATCTTGTAGCGGATGATTCCCATCGAGAAGCAGCGGTCGTGAGGAAGCGTGAGTCCTTGCTAAGCGAGCGGAAGCGTGAAGTGCTCCTGAGCCAATGGGAAACTAGCCATCAGCGCGAAGCTGAGCATGCCCGCGCCGAATCACGAAGTTCTGCACGCTCGGCCTCTCCTGGTACCGAGGCTCCTACCCTTCTTATCGCATTGGCTGAGGCCCGCCGCGCTCAGATACAGCGCGTGAATCACAACATTCAACAAAGTGAGGCAGAACGAGCTGCATATTCGCAGGACGTGTTGCGACAACGCCAGGAGAGCTTTGAAGCTGCTGCAAAACGAAGGGACGAGTGGCAGAGATCAGCAATCCTCCGCGCCCGAACGCAATCGAAAAAGCTAGAAGAGGTACATATGACTCAGCAGCAGCTTGACGCGGAGAAACGCCTCCGTGCGGAGCAGACTGAGCAGCGGCTATTTCAGAAAATTGACTCTGCCACAATGGCTAGGCAACAGAATATTAAACGTATCGTAAGCAGGCTAACTGAGAGACACAAACACGAGGTTGAAGTTGACCTGATCGACGAAACAGCGCCATCGCTGCCTCCTGTTTACAAGGCACAGCTACTTGCAGAAGAAGCGAAGAAGCGGGATGAGAAAGCGAAAAGCACGTCTATGATCGCATCTCGTTCACGCAGACGATCATCATCACCGCCAAACCGCATGCCACAGACCTCTCCAAGAGCACAGCAATTCTCAGATGAAGTTCTAGATGCCGAAATAAGAAATATGGGGCTTGAGCCTCTAGGACCTGTTCCTGTGTATTCAACTCGGGCGCGGCAGCAGGACGCGCATTCTGGAAAGCCTCAGCCACAGAGGGCAAGAAGCAAGTCACAAGGAAGAAGAAAGCCATTTAGCATTCTGTCTCTCACTCTCGATCCCTCGGCTTTGAAGAAGTCCAATGCATCCACGCACATGCTGTCGTCGACGCAGCCGTTTACAGCAAGCAAATCGTCCATCGATCCGTGGTCACGGTTATATCTGACTCCCTTGTTACGCGCGGCAACTGTGCCCCCTGCACCGCCAGGGCACGAATTGGTCTTGACGAGGCGGCCCAAGAGACATGATGCATCGGTTCCTCGGTCAAGATCGCGCTCACACTCTCGCCGCAGCTCACATGACCAATCCCAAGCTCAGGAACTGGGACGAACTGATCAATCTGTACCTCAACCCACCGGGGGATCCGCAGTTCAAGGAGAGTCGGCAGGCTCTTCGACGACCGCGCCCGCTTCATCTTCTGCAATCGTGGAGCAGCCACAGCGAGATCGGTCACTCTCGCCATCTGCCCACCAGAACCTTGGTGGAGCCATTGGTAGCGATTCCACTGGGTGGCTTGCAGAGGCGGAGATGTATGGCAAACCTCGCCACATTCAGCGGAAAATCCTCTTGTCGAGTCGTCTTGCGCTTTATCGCCATAATGTTGCGGCCAATCGTATGGCGCGCGCCGAGGAGGCTGTGGCCACGAAAAGCAAAGTGAGGACAGAAGTCCTTGCAGCTCGAACACAGCAACATCTTCGTAAGGCTCGTGAGGCAGCTGAGCGATACAAGCAACTGGATCAGGAAACTCGCACGGAAACACAGCTTAATGCTGAAGAGCGTGCACGACGTGCACAGATGGTGCTTGAGGCTCTTCGCAAGGCGCGAGAAAAGCACTTGAATGAGCGAAGACGTAGGAACCACGAAAGTCAAATTGCAGCTCTGGAGCATGTGCGTCGAGTTGAACAGGAGAAGCAAGAACTCCTTGAAAAGCGCGAACAGGCGCGAGAGGCTGCAATTGCCAAGGCTCAGCTGCTAATGAAGAAGGAGAATGAGCTTACCCGACAGCGCAGACGTCATGATAATGAGCTTCGCAATGTGCGTCAGCGTGCCCTTAGGCTACAGGCTGAATCGGAGCTGCTGGAAGTCCGAACAGAGCAACTCGAACGCCGAATTGCGCTGCTTGAGAAGGCCGCAGAGCATGCTGCCACGTTTAACGAGCATGTTAAATAAGCGAGTTGTCCAATGCAATACCAGAGTCAGATCTTCATTATTCTTGTTGTTTTTTCACTTGAATGCTGTACGTGTTTACTACAGCGACAAGCGACGTTTATTTCTATACGTCTTAAGAGGTGCCATAGCCTGCCTACGAAAAATGCCAAGGCGAGCCTGATTGCTGTGACACTAGAGGAATCAATCAGTCTCGTCAGTAATTAACCACTCAGATTTGGTTAGAACAGTCGCATCGACATCAAGGCTACAACCACGAGTGAGAGGATAGTAACAGCTGTCGGGGCAAATGTAACGGTAGCGCTGAACAGACCAAGGCCGGTGCAGACACCCTTCTCACATTTGCCGGAGAGGCAGTCATCATGGCTGCTGCAGGCCTGACCATTCTCGCACTGACTAAGCTTGCCTGCACCGCACTCAAGCGTTGAACCAGAGAATTGAAGGAGAGGATCGCTTTCGACTCGAGCAAGACGGGGATAGTTAATCTCCTTCATTGTCTTTGCACCTCCGAGCTTGGACACCATATAGGCCATTTCATCACGCTTCTGATTCATACGATTATCGATATTGGCCATGTCTGCATCATCGCGGAAGCGTGTGAGGAGCTTGAGCTGTACGATGTCAAACTTCTTGCCCTGCTGTGGAATCACCTTCTGTTGGAAGAAGCCAGCTGCAACGCAGTCATTAGTACCGAGGACCTTGCGGAACTGGTGTGCAATCTCAGCCAACAACTTCGGGTTCACCGCACCGCGGCGTGCAATCTCGATCTGGTAGATACGCTTGTTCATTGCAGTACCTCCATACAGCGCAGGGTTTGTCAGCAACGGACGGCCCATCGCATCACTTGATTGAGTTGGCTGAGTCGGCTCCGTGGGCTTGGGAACCGGTGGAGCTTCGGGTACCGGTGTAGCTCCATGTGTTGGACTCGTGGGCTGGATGATCGGTGGGCGTCGAGGCGTGGTATCAGCAGCCCAAGATGAAGCGATTACAATCGCGAGCGCCAGTGCAAGGAAAATGTAGGAACGCATTCTGAATCCCTAGATCATCAATTGTTCGTCATATATGATAATGGAGCGTTGTAGGGAGCATAAGAGGTGAGTCAAATTATACCTGGCCTAGATGATGTTCATGCAGCGATTACATATGTCCTGACTGACAGTCCTTCAGAGTAACAGCATCACTGTGCGAGGGACTAAGCCCTTAGTCAATCCCCAAGTCTCACAATCGATCTCAGCGCGAGCTCTGCGTGTGGAGCTTGCATTAGGCCGTCGCACCGAATGTGACATCACGAATCTCCACACAATGTGTGTCGTATCGTGAATTCGAGAACTCACTGGCTCACTACCAAACCCAAGCACGCTTAAGTAGACGCATATGTAAATAAAAATGATTTGGTGGGATGCATGACCAAATGAACGAAATAACATCCCTGCATGCGTGACTATCCCCACGCAGCTTGTATGAGCCGGGCACGTTGTACAGACCCAGTGAACACTCAGTGAAAATTTCACTGACTGCGCTTAAACGGAAAGAAACCGATGATATACAGGTCAGAACGATTAATTGGTGATGCAGTGGAGTATGCACCGTCCTGCATCTTTCATTGTATTGTATTGCAGATGCATGTTGGCGCTAGAGCAAGAGTCAATTGCGGGCGAATTCAGTCAGATTCAAGATAATGCGCTCGAAACATTTTAACCTCTTACGGCTAAAATGCCGAGGATATTCTCACACTTGATTGCGACAGAGATACTTCGTCTCTCGACCAAGCTGACTCGTGCATTGAGTTGAAGCCAATATGTCACGATCTGAAAGCGTGCCCCAACTTGAATCCGACGCTAAGACTCAGTCTGGAGTCATCAATGATCTCGGATATGCCGCTCTGAGTCCCACAACACCGCTTGAACCCTTCGCCTTCACACGCCGCGCGCCGGGACCCCACGAAGTGCTTGTGAAAATTGCCTACTGTGGCGTCTGTCACTCGGATCTGCACGCCTCGCGGAATGATTGGGGCTCGACGAGCTATCCCATCGTACCAGGACACGAGATCACTGGCCATGTCGAAAGTGTCGGTGAGGCAGTTACCAAGTTCAAGGTGGGTGACCGCATTGGCATTAGTACTTACATTGGCACTGCATGCAAAGACACGTGTGACAAGTGCACTGCGAATAAGCATCAGCTCTGCCGAGTAGGTCTCATCAAGACGTACAATACCCCTATTCCTGAGCCTGACCTGACCATTACTCCGGAGGCCATGGCCGCCACCCACCTCCGCACCCGCGGTGGGTATTCGTCCCACTACGTTGTGCATGAGAAGTTTGCGTACCGACTTGACCCTCGACTGGACATGGCAGCCACTGCACCCCTGTTGTGTGCAGGTATCACGGTCTATGCCCCTCTCAAGCGACATGGCGCTGGCCCTGGCAAGCGAGTCGCTATACTTGGCTTGGGTGGCTTAGGACACGTTGGTGCGAAGATTGCTCATGCTATGGGAGCTGATACCACCGTTATTTCATCGTCCCCAAACAAAGTTGCGGACGCCCGACGGTTTGGAGTTAAGGTGGCAGCGGCAAATGACCCTGAGACCTTCAACCGACTCGCCAAGTCATTCGACATTATCTTGAATACGATCTCCGCCGAAATTGATATGAAGAAGTATATGCCACTGCTCGACTCAGAGGGTGTCATGGTCCTGTGTGGTCTCCCACCAAGTCTCACAATCCCTTGTATGCCCATGGTTACCGGCGAACGCAAGATTGAAGGTAGCTACGTCGGTGACATTTCCGAGGTCCAGGAGATGCTTGATTTCTGCGCTGAGCATGGAATTGGAGCTGATATCGAGATGATTAAGGCGGAAGAGATTAACACCGCTTTTGAACGCCTGGAACGTGGCGATGTCAAGTACCGCTTTGTCATTGACATCGCAACTATGCCAAAGCCTGAGAGCAAGTAACCGCAAGAATGTACTCGGATTTGTTGACGTCTTGCCGCATCAAAGCCGGTAAAGGTGAAACGCTAGAGATCGAGACGACAGCCGGGGAGACTGAATACAATACCATTGTTAGTTGGCCTAATCGCGCGTGGTTCCTTGGTCAAATGTTGAACGTAGCTGGCATGTACGGAGTCGGATATCCACGGATGAACCCTAGAGCAACCAACATTTCAATCATACAAAGTCTCGTGACCTTGCCTCCAATGTATTGTGGGATAAAGGAGGCATCCGTCAGAGCCAGTTCCTGAATCATGGCGGTTGCCGTCTAGAGCACGCTCCTGATAGTACACATTCATTGACGCATATAAATTACAAAATAAACGATTTGCGAGCTGGACTACGATGGCGCATGGGGAGGAACCCCATATTAAACTTTATCCCCCCATTTATTACCCTCCAAGCCAAGCCGTCACTGAACTGGAAACTTTTCTCACCGCGGCAGAATTTGAATTGACCAACTTTTCCCCGTTTACTAAAGTGTCGATTGCGCACGTCAGCGTGGGATAATCACGATATAAAATGGCTAGCGAGACGAAGGTAAATCTATCAGAGTATACCCTGGATGAATTGAACCGCATCAACCAGGGCATGAGCCAGGAATTGCAGTTCCTCACCACCAGTTTGGGCAACCTTAAGCTGGTTTTGAGCAAATACCGTCAGTCTGAGCAGTCCCTGACAACGCTCAAGACTGTTGAGGACGCAGGTACGTAGTTTTCTCATTATTGCGTCTATTTATGCGAATATACCTTAGATATACTCTTGGATTGCGTGGAAAGTGATGTATCAAATCTCCGTACCTGACGAGCCGTTCGGAGCAGCATGTCTCACTCCATTGCTGTCTGCACCCCTATACTTCCACACGTTTAGAACGAGAGGCGCTGATCCCACTCACAAGCGCACTTTTTGTACCAGGACGTGTTTCACATGTTAAGGAGGTCCGTGTCGACATCGGTACGGGCTATTTCGCTGACATGAGCCTGGACGATGCACTCAAGTTCTTCGAGCGACGATCGACCCTGCTCATCAAGAACATTGAAATGACACAAAAGGCTATCATTCAGAAGCGAGAGGAGCTCGCAGCCATCCGCCGAGAGATGCAGATCAAGGCACAGGGACTACAGGCAGCACAGGCCGCAGCGATGAAGAAGATTGAGACTCTGGGTGAGGCCAAGTAAATGGAGCAAGGTAGAATACAGTTCTAAAGTTGATCTAATAGCAAGCACACTTTTTGGAGCGCGCTTAGAAAGCCAAACCGGTACATCCGTGTCAATTATAATGCTGATAGGTAGTGCAGGTAGCTGAGACAAGCGCGCTCTTTTTCTAGTCTACTTCACCCGACCTGGGGCTCGTAATTTTATTCGAGATTGGCGCTACCTTACGCACCATCTAGATGACATAGGTCATGACTAGTTATCCGTACCTAGCGGGAGCATGTCTCGTCTTCTGGAGGGAGTCGCGTTGCCTCGAGAAAATCGTCCGAATGAGGAAACTGTTACTCGCATGCATACGTACGCTCCACTTTAGAAGGTGAAGGTGGGCTTGCCCGTGAGCTTGGTGCCTGAAGTGCGGAGAATATGCTGAGCAGCGTAGTTACCGGCGCTGACGCACTTCTCGACATCGCAGCCCTTGAGGCGTGCAGCAAGGAAACCACCGGCGAAAGCATCACCAGCACCGTTGGTGTCAACGATTTCCTCGGCAGGCATGACAGGAGTCTTGAAAGTCATGATATTCTCACCAATTGCAACGCAGACATCATCAGCACCGCAAGTAATGATAACCATGCGGTCGTGAGTGAAGTTCTTCTCGATCTTAGTTGCGATAGCCTTAGCGATAGTAGCAGGAGTATTCTCCTCCCAGCCCATAGTGGTAGCAATAGTAGCAGCCTCAGTCTCGTTGCCAAAGACGATATCAGAATTGGCAAGAACGCTGAGGAGAGGCTTGGTGAAGAACTGGCAGATGAAAGGAGCCGAGAGCGAAATACCGAAAGACTTGTTAGCAGAAACGGCATACTCAGAGACATGGAGGAGCGAGTCGGGAGTAACCGTCAAGAAGTAGCCCTCGACGAAGTATTGCTTAGCAGACTTCCAGAGAGCCTCGTTCTCAGGCTTCTTGAGGTGCTCAATGTTGTACTTGTTGGCAGCAGCAAGGTTAGCAACCATGGAGCGGTCCTTAGCCTCGATCAGGACAGCGCAGGTACCAGTGGGGGTAGTCTCGTCAACCAAGTACTCGACACGGACACCATCTGCAGTAGCGCACTCGCGAAGGATCTTTGCGTTTGCATCATTACCAACGCAGCCGAAGTACATAGTGGCACCAGGCTCCTGGAGCATCCACTGAGCAACGCGGATGGAGTTCTGGCAAGAACCACCAGCTACGTACTCAGGGGTGAAGGGCTCCTTGGTGATCTCTTCGAAGAGAGGGAGGTGCTTGTCCTCAGCGAGGATAGCGTGAGGGCACTGCAAGCCGTACCTGTAAAGGAGTAGCAAACGATGATACACATGAGTATGGCGACACGAGGAAGCAAGGAAGTGAGCAGGCAAGATGGAGAACCCTGAAACAAGAATGGGAGCACATTCGTCGTGCCGCGTCCTATACAAGCGCTTTCGCAGCTGCACATGTCCTAACATCTCGTTAGCACGAGTCCAGGCAATATATTGCAGCTGGCACGAGTCCGCGCACTCGAGAACGGCGCTGGTGCGGCGCAGAGATTTCACTCAACCCGATCGTTACACACTTTCTCCTCTCTGCATCTCTGATGAAATCCATATCGGTCGGAAATGCGGGCAGGTGACGTACTTGCGGAAGAGCTCGGGGGTGGCGTTGACGGAGATGTCAAGGAGAGGGTTGCCCATACCGAAGAGGGCGCCGGTGAGCTTGGAGTCGGACATGCTGGGTGAACTAGAAATGCTAGACGCTCGGGCGATTGTGGATGCGTTGCCGCGAGGTAAGGAAAAGGCGCGATTCATGAATACATGTGTCTAGTTTAAGTATATCTAGTCGAATTCATACCCCACTCAGTCAAGCCGTCGCTTTGGCAAGTTATAATGTAACCTGGAAAAACCTTCGGAGCCAAGGCTTGCGGTCACAAAAAAATTCCGTGTAACCGTGAGACGCGAGCGAGTGTCAGAGTAATGAGTTATACTGGATGGGCAGCTTGGAGAGTGCGCGCGAGAAGGGACGAGCAAACCAAGCTGCTGATAACCGTGTGTGCTATATAGAGATGTTTTGAGCACTACGGACCGCAGGTCGAGAAGTCTGGCCTGTATTCCCACTCACAAGTCCAAACCCATCTCTCGCTCCACTGTACACACACTGGCGCTATCGCTTCAACCTGGCGACTTACCCCACGCAGCTCAAGCCGGAGCAAGAAGTTGGCGAGAGGTGGTGTCACAGACACGCTCGATCCTAACTCTGTTTGCCACTGCCCGTATCACCTGAACGAACGAACGGTGATTCCGCTTGTGGTAGAATCCAGCTCCTCAACGCAGAACCATCTACAACTTAGTCCGCGATCCTGTCACAAGACTACTTTCGTACGGACCTTACACGATTTCTTGGCGTCATGAGCACTGAACCACCGCACACATCCATCCAAGTCGAGGAGAAGGGTGGTCCTTACTACGCCACGCCTGACCGATTCAACAAGGCGCAAGACTTCAAGGTCCGTACTCGCAGTCACAATAGCAATCGACCTTGTATATTCATTATGCTGCGTCATGTTTCAGACTGATGCCCTCCCACAGCCTCATGTTCTGTGTTTGGCACGAATGCCTCCGTGTTGTTTAGGATATTGTTGTTCTCTTCTATGCTTCAGAGATGAAAGAACTGGCAGAAGAGATCTCCACCCGGTCTGGAGGTCGAATTGTGTTGGGAAGTGTATCACTGAATCGTTTCCCTGACTCCTTCCCGGATATCTTCATATCCCGCGCGGAAGTACGTTCACCTTTACCTTGTGACGGCATGCGCACTTAACTTCGCGTCCATTGTCAGCATGTGCCTATTCGTCGCTTACCTCTCGAAATGCTTGTCTATTTGTATTCATCAATGTAGATTTTGAAGTGGGCTAACGTCGCCTTCCTTGCATCATTCCATCTTCCTGATGTGATCTTCGAGCAAATGTCGTTCCTCTGGGCATTGCCAAAGTACTTCGTCAAATCGCTTAAAATTATTCTACCATTCTTCCCCACTGGAACTCACGAGCGTGTGATTCGTTATGGCGAGGTTGCGACAGCTAAGACTCTCGCAAAAATGCTTTCCATGACCCCCAGCACGAAGTGCGGTTCCTCAGAAATTGCCATTTTCGACATCCACACACTTCAAAACCAGTTCTACTTTGATGACAACCTCATTCCCAGTCTCCATACTGCTGCACCTCTGCTGAAGCGAGAGCTTCAGAGGCTCACTCTTTGCAACAACGAAAATGTGTGCATTGTTTATCCTGACGATGGTGCCTTTAAGCGCTTCTCGATGTATTACAAAGAGTATCCATCAGTTATTTGTGCCAAGTCCCGAGAAAACGAAAAGCGCGTTGTCCGTGTAAGAGAAGGGTCGTGTGCAGGAATGCACGCGGTAGTGATTGACGACATTGTTCACAGTGGTGGCACCCTCGTTGAAAGCATCAAGGCTTGCTGGCACAATGGTGCGGCCAAGGTTTCGTGCTTCGTAACTCATGCGGTCTTTGAAAATGTAAGTGATTGTGCATGTTTGCGTCTAACTCGCTGTATCCTCTCTTCGAAATGAGTAGCCTGTTGCGCTCGGCTTGGCATCTCGGTCGCTGACTCACTCTTTACCCTTGACCCAAACTGTTTCTCCGCTAAAGGATGCATGGAAAAGGTTCACCACAGATGAACTCAAGCTCTCGACTTTCTACGTCACAAATACTCATCCGACCTCAAAGGTGCTCAAGCTGCTCTCTCCGTTCAAGGTGCTTTCTATTGCTCCCCTTGTTGAGTCAATATTGCTGGAGGAAGAACCGTACTCTCCTGAAAGCCCAATCGCCGCTAATATGTAGTGTTGATCACAGGCACAATGCAGGGCATCTCCACTTGGCAATGCACCACACCCGTGACTGACAGAGCGTATATAGTATGAACTTAATATTGTTTGGTTATTGAAAGCCGCTTCACGGGCAAAGTGTACTAGGCTAATGGGCTGCAGCCTTAGCAGTTCTCTTTCCCCATCATCCAGGTCTTGCCCAATACAGTCCCCATACCTCACCAGAGAACGCTGCTGCTCCGCGGCGTATTCTACCATAATCCAGCTGTAGAAGCTGTTCTGAGCTCGATTCAGCAATAACTACGGGCGATGGGGCCTGTCAACGTCCAAGCGTGCTGTCGAACCAGTCTGGCCTCTCGACTCGAGGAAAACGGGTGGATGAGAATAAATTGAACGGCCGTTTCTGAGCTTGTCGTATCGTTTATAGTGGAAGACCCACAAGGTGATACGCTGAATAACCGATACCATATAGCATATAACGCTATAAAAAGTAAGAAGCAACCGCCAAACTCGCCAAGTCGGCCTTTCACAGTCCGAATAACCCAGATTGTTTAGAATGGCTGGAGTGGAGTCAACTTTCCTCACAGGGTACGTACTTTCTCCTGTTTCGCAAGGGTTACTGCTGGTTTGAGCTTGGTGCATCACTTGTCCTCACGAAAACCGTTGTGTTCTTGTGCTCTCTAGTGTTGATGACGCTCCAGTGGGCGGTCAGGAACTCCAGTTCGGAGACCGCCCCCACACAACCAGCATCGTCCCGACTCAGCCACTCTCGGTTGTGGACGAAGCGGGTCAGTTGGGTGATGATGTCGACCGCGTCTCGCAGATTACGCGGCACCACAAGGTGTTGCGAGAGATGAAAGCGATGGATGACCAGCTCTTTACCATGAAGCAGGACTTTGCGAACCGCTTACGAGTCGTTCGACAGGGTGAGCAGAGGTACTTGGAGAAGCAGCGACACACCGTAGAATATCTGGCAAAGTTCAAGAGCTACATTGTCGAGACCGACACAAAGCGCCTGCGTGCCGAGCGTAAGGAACAGGAGGAACGGAAAGCAATAGAGGCGATCCAGCAAGAAATGAAGAAACTACGGGAGGAGATTCAGAGGAAGAAGCGCAAACTCAAGGACCAGAAGCGTAAGTTAAATCACTTCCGCAAGTACAAGCAGTATCTGGAGTTGGTTCTACAAGCAACCACGCCGAGCGCGAAGGCCCCCATGTCCCAGAATCTGGAAAACGCCGCAAGCCAGACTAGTTTGGTCGTGCATCATCAGTACAACGATGTTGAAGAGCTCCTCGCACGCTATGCGAATCTAACGGCAAACAACGCTGATCTCCAGCAACGAGTAGCGGAGCTTCAGCAGCAGATTTCGATGATCCAGAGTCAGCGCCAGGCGCTTAGAAAAGAGCGCCAGAATGAGATCCTGGTGAATAATTCGATCCTTGCAAAGATGATGAAAGATCTTGAACAGGAGACTGCGTTGGTAACGGAGTTGACGCTCGCCGCCGATTTGGCGGATCGTGAGCGACTTGAGCGAAGTCAGTTACTAGGAGAAGTTGACATGGCAATTGACAACATTTACGAAAAGGCCTGCCGAATCGTAAAGAGGAGCAAGGTAGCTGATCCAACGACTACAATGACAGGTATCCCGCTTGGTGCCCGAAGACGGAAGGCAGCGAACCCACCCAAACCGACAGCTAGCAACGAGGCTGGTGGCTCGAGTACTAGTGCTGCGGGAAGCAAATCTATCGTCCCAGCGCTTCAGCTAGGAAGCACGGGTGAAACTCCGTTGCTTCTCGGCCCAGGCCCACATCCTTTGACTTCGGGCACAGGTAATGCGCTGGTTGTATCGGAATCGGATGAAAACAAGCTGGTTGACCCAGCTGCAACAGCGGCGGCCGCTGCGGCGGCCGCTGCCGAAGATCGACGAATCTTCTCGATCTTTGAGCAGCAGTACCGCCCGCCAAGTCGTTTTGTGGATATCCAAGCAACGCTGAAGACGTACATCACAAAGCTGAACAAGATTGAGGAGGCATTGGCGACGTTGCATAAGATCAGTGAGATCTGCCGTCATAGCACGTATGCAGCAACAATGCCAACATCTACACTAAGCGGCAGTTCCACAATGAGCCATATCCAGAGTACTGCCAAGCCACGGAACGTCTTAAGTTCTTTTGCAACTGTCGGAGCAGGTCTTTTGGTGGGTCCACCACAGCCCGGTGCACAAGCTTATTTGCAAGCACTTGCGGCTAGCATGGCGCAGAGTTCACAAGCAGCAAATTCCAGCAGTAACAATGAAACCGCCTCGAACATGGTCACGCAGGGTGTAGGTTTAAGTAACTCGAATAGCAACACGACAACCTGGACCCCTAACTTGTCAGTCAGCGGAAACGCCGCTGACTCGCATCACACCACAACTTCATTGGGCCCTACACTGTCAAATTCGCTCAACACCTCGAGTGGGTCTACCGGAACGGCTGGATATATGGGACAGCCTGGGTCAAGGCCATCAAAGCTCGGACGCCAGAGTCCAAAACCTCATGCCCGAGGGCAGAGCGAATCAAAACCTAATCCTAGAGTACCCAAACAGCTGCCAAAGATCAGCCCGTCAAGACGGTAGTCAACGTCGGCAGTATCCAACCAACAAATAAAGTCGACGTGATTCACTCATCATTGTACTTGTCGTTTTGACGCTGACGAAAGGCATATCAATCAAGCTTGTTCAGATGTTGTATTGAGCGTCACGTCGTTAAACGTGAGGGCAAAAGAATAAGAAGGGAACTGTACATGGAGAACTAGGATGAAGTGTTGAGGTTAGGTACTAAGTGTTGGGCAACGGAAGATTCTCTCACTGTCATGCAACTGCTAAGGGTATAGCCAGTCGCTGGAGAGCAATTGTACTTGAGCTAAGGTTTGGGGTAGGACGGAGTCTGGGACACCAACTCAAGCCAGACCAAGTAGGCTTGAGTCCTGAATTAGAAATCATCAGCAAACTTTGCCTTGACACTACGATTGTTGCAAATGACTAGCAATGAGCCAACGACTGCCAGAAGGGTCAAACTACCTGTAGCGAGAAGAAGGATGCCAAGCGGGGTCAACCACGTATCCAGGAAATCTTGAACAGCGTCTCGACACGTCATCTTATAAGTAGGATGTAACGCTAAGCAGGCGACTCGCTCAGGGAAGAACTCCTCTGTGAGATAATCCCATCCGCAGCACTCCATGTAATTCTGGAAGCTCTCTCTACGAACAAGACCCTCTTCACTGTCTTCTCGGAAGGCATTCAGAGCGTCTTCCGGAGTAAGCTGAAGAAGTAAGGCGCCCATTGCCAGCTGCACTGCGAAGAGAATAAACACGAGGACAACGTATAGCATCAACAGCTTTTTGATGCGCTTTGCTACTGCTATCAGACCTAAAATCGCTGCAAAAACAGTACCACCAGCCACGAACAAACTTACTACGATGATAATCTTCATGTTAAGATCCTCGAGAACCTCTGCATTCTCTCGGAAGCTTTGGATCCTCTCATAGGAAAAGGCGGCAACGACCAGCACACCGATTCCAATCAGCTACAAGTGGGGATCGGGCAACAAATCCGTCGACAGTGGAGTAAGTCGGCTGGATGGAATGGATTCTTGCCTCTGTTTGCACTTGTGAGGGCTGGTAACAAGTGGAAGCGCACAGCATGCACAGGTGCAAGCACGGATCAAAGGCACAGTCGGATGGTCAACCTAGTCAATCCATCCCGTGGCAATACGTAGCAGAGCAAAACCGACTCAAGTCGACACACGTACGATGAAGATTACGTCGAAAATGTACAGGCTCGCGACGCCGATGCGCTCACCCCAATTCTTGCGGCCCATAGTGTACGCTTATGAGCCCGAGCAGCGCTCCTATACGGTGCAGAATTGTCCGAGTCAGTGGGATAAGTGTGAAATGCATTGAACGTAAGAACCAAGAGTCGAAGCAGATACATGCCAAGAGCGATCGATAGCCGATTTCGCAGTATACGCGAGTTAGTCCGGGAGCCAAAAGCAGCAAAATGGAATGTCACCAGTTGTCAAATGCGAGGGCACCATCGATACCCAATGCCCTCCACGCATATACAAGATATCGACCCCTAGGAAATGAGCTCGAGCTCACTCAACTTCTCCCGAGCTTGGGCACAAGCCGGGTGAACTCGCAGCATGCTGCGTGTGGATTGGCGAGCGAGAGCACTAAATTCAGGCCAGGACAGATACTGAATCTTGTGGTAAATCTAGATTGAAGTATGAGTTTTAATGTGCATCTGGATCAACAATATGGTCGATTAGTAATTGGTTTGAAAAGATTGCCCTGGTATGCGTCCAATCATCCTCACCCTTCTCATCGATTTATGTCGCGCCACCCACATTTCTAGCCATGTCCACCGAATTCACCGAATCTCCTGAGGCCATGCATGCTGCGGGTGTGCTTGAGCAGGGTCGTCCCATGTCCGACGACCCCAAGAAGCGCGTTTTCATCTCGAACCTCAACTTCCGTACCACTTGGCACGCTCTCAAGGACTTTGTCCGTCAGCGCTGCGGCGAAGTTGACTTCGCAACAGTCTTCAAGGGTCCCAATGGACGCTCGCGTGGCATTGGTATTGTAAGCTTCCCCACTGAGGAGGCCGCTCAGGCCGCGATCGGTGTCTTGAACGGTGCTGTTTTTGATGGCCGCGTCCTCGTTGCTCGATCCGAGACCGAGCGCCCTCCCCGCGAGGCTCGCGAGAGTGCTACTGAGGGTCGTCCTGCTCCTGCTTTTGGTGCACTCGCAGGTGCTGCCGCCGCGGCAGGCGCGCCGGGCAGCTTCGCTCCCCGTGGACAGCGAACTTTCCATGCTCACCAGCCCCGCGGCGAGTTCCGCCAGCACAGCCCCTACGGCGCTGCCGGTGAGGGTGCTCGTGAGCGTGAGCCTCGTGGCACCTACGATGTCAACTCCAGCATCTTTGTTATGGGCCTTCCTTGGGCTTACAACTGGGTTGACCTCAAGAACTTGTGCAACCAGCACGGTACTGTCACGTACGCTAATGTCTACTTCGAGGGCGGTCGCTCCAAGGGTGTTGGTACTGTCCGCTTCGCCACACCAGAGGACGCACAGCGAGCAATTGATGCTCTCAACAACACCGTTGTTGGTGGACGTACCATCTTCGTTCGCTTGGAACGCCCCCGTCCTCGCCCTGAGGATGAGGGTGCGGCCGAAGGTGATGCATCCAATGACATGTAAGCTTGGTAAGTGTTCGAAGCAAACGAACTTGGCCGTCGCAGGTGGTTCGGCATGCCTATCCTCGCCCCGCCATACGAGGTAGAGGAGAAATCATGAAGAAAGAAATATGAAACATGGGAAGCATGTCAAACTAAGGTATTTACGCTTCGTACTGAAGAGAAAGAATGAATGCATGGGCCGTCGTCTTGCTGACGCGCTCTGTAGATAGAGAAAGAAGGATAGAAAAGGAGAGAGAAAGAAACCAGGAGAGAGTTTGGATCCGAGAATGAGCTATTAGGCACGTCGCTACATCTTCCAACAGCGGCATGGTGCTCCGCATTGGTTTTATGCGCTGTAGTTCGTATACGTGTGGTGGGTTACTTGACCGCCACACTTTGCATCCCATTCGGTTAACTCTTACTATGCACCAGCTTCAATCGTACTTTTATCTACCCACACAAAATACCCTCCATACTAAAGATCAACTTCGAACCCAGTCGTCTTCACGTCAATTAGTGTTGTACAGTGATTCCAATTGGCCTGATTGATTGTGTAATGATCAGATCTTATCATTCATGATGCACATTTGCTTTCTACTTGTAATGAGTAACGACCTGTGGCCTACTCATTGCTGGTACAAAATCCTCAACTCCGTCATTGTTGTTGTTGATGATGATGTTCTTGTTGTCCCTGTCGTTGTTGTCATTGTTGCTGTTACTGTCTCGTCCATATCCTTGCCCTTTTTATTTTCGATGTGAAGTTTTTTCTACAGATGCAGTTCTCCTAGCAAGGTGCTAATCCTACTGCTTCTACTGTTACTGCTTCCAATACTGTGACTGCTCTGGCCGTAGCTTTAGTTACGCTCTCGACATAGGACCCATAGTCCGTTCGTTAGTGAACCTCATGGCTCGTTGGTAACTGCACCGCCGTTTGTGCATCTGTACCAGCCTCAACCTCAACTCGAGTCTAGTTTGTTTCATTGTATGACTTCGCACTCAATGAAGAAGACTGTATTACAGTCATGTATTCCTTCCTCAGACTGAACATGCAGCCTGTTCAAAGGCAGATCGCACACAACAGAATAAACAAGGGTTTTCGTTGAGGCAATGCCCAGTCTTGCATCTCCTACCCCGCACAGAGCCAACGAGTCCAGTCACTGTCACAGATGACATCATCCACCCGATATCGGGCAATCTTTTACGACAGACAAGGAGATGATCCGATCTGTTTATGACGGAGAATTGTGGGGATAGTATGATCGCCTAGCGTATAAACATTAAGATATGAGTGAATTATCCCTTGATGATTCAGGATATTAGTAGAGCTCTCGGAAAATCCCCCCACAATACCCCGACTTCGCACCATTTCGGGAATGATGACCAGGAATTTCTGCCTCAAAGATATGCGTGTGATTTCGTGGAATCCCTCAGAATGTTGCGTTATTTCAGGACTGAATATGGCTCGCTATGCACGTCCATATCGACCTTCCTCCTTTTAATAATGTACATTGCTCACTTACCCCGAACTTTGGCCTCCTACTCAACTTCAGGGGTCTCCTTGGCAAGCCCCAGGCACATTTTCGGTGCACGGAGAGACAACCAGCAGGCAAATATGGTACGCATTCAACATTTAGACTAGTATCACTTGTGTTTATAGTATTTTATGCATATCAAATCTTTATTCCGTCTTGGCTCTTTCCATATCATGCAACGACGTATCAAACCTAGGAACTGGACCGCGAGTTTTATGTAGTTCCGCGGCTAACCCATGCATATTATAACTTTCATAACGCTCTCCTCGCATTTAGTCTTCTGTGAACATTAAGCGCAAGCTTCTGGCACGTAGTCAGCGTGTCAAAGGCTTGGATATCCATCCCACCGAGCCTTGGGTTGCAAGTAGCATCTTCTCCGGACAGGTCCACATCTGGAACTATCAAACACAGGTGTTGGTCAAGACCATTGAGGTTTCCGAGAAGCCTGTGCGTACCGTCCGATTCATTCCCTCCCAGCAATGGATCGTTACTGGTGATGATCTTGCGTATATTCGAGTGTATAACTACAACACACTCGAGCGCGTCGTTTCGTTCGCTGCGCATACGGACTATATTCGAAGCATTGCCGTGCACCCTACTCAACCGTGGATCTTGTCAGCGAGTGATGATGGATTGATTAAGCGTTGGGATTGGAGCCAAGACTGGAAGTGCGTAGGTGTGTACGCAGAGCACGAGAACTTCGTTCGATACGTTGAATTCAATCCCAAGGACGCCAATACGTTTGTTTCCGCCTCAATCGACGGTACCGTCAAGGTCTGGGGCATCAACAGCGAGCGCTCTCACTACACCCTTGCAGGTCACTCAAAGGGCGTAACTTGTGCCATCTACTATCCCCACACGGACAAACCGTATATCGCATCATCTGCCGAGGACGGAGAAATCAAGATTTGGGACTACCAAACGAAAAAGTGTGTCACGACTATCGCACCACTTGGTAATCGCGCGGTCAACTGGCTTGCATATCATCCTCGGTTGCCTTACCTTGTGGCGGGTGACGACAACGGTCTCTTGCGTCTATGGCATTCGAGCACTTACCAGCCTGAACCTCAGCCTTACAACATCTCGCTTGGTCGCCTCTGGGTCCTGGCCTTCCAACCAAACTCCAGCATTGTCGCCGCGGGCTACGACGATGGTATGGGTGTGTTCAAGATTGGTAGTGAGCGGCCTGTAGCCTCGATGGACGCAAGTGGACGCGTTGTGTGGGCAAAGGATACCGATATTTTCAGCGCTCGTATCCCTTCACGCAGTGGAGCTGGAGCAACGTCCTCGCTTATTGCTGCAACTACATTCAACCAGGAAGAAGCTAAGTCTGACGTTTCTCCGTCGTCTGCCGCCGGTTCGTCCGCATTGTCACCGTTACACCCCGCAAATGCTGATCCTCAGGACGGAGAATTTATTCCTTTGGCAGCAAAAGACGCTATTACCGCGGAGTTTGCACCATCATTTTTGAAGCACTCACCCAACGGCCGTCTAGTCGCAACTTGCAATGGAACTCAGTTCGTCCTTTACACAGGCTTGACCCTCAAAACGCAGATGCATGGGCCCGCTCAGGAATTTGCTTGGTCAGACGCTGCGGCAGGCGCTTTCGCAACTCGCGAAGATGGCAGCCAAATCAAGGTGTACAAGAACTTGAAGGAAAGTCATTCGTTTAAGCTTCCGTATAGAATTCAGAAGATCTACGGCGGACACCTGCTCGCAATCTGCGGTGCAGAGGGTGTTGACTTCTTCGACTGGAATGACAAAATCTTTATCGCCCGAGTCAGTGACGTCGCTCCACTGAATATTCAATGGTCAGACACTGGCGATTTGGTTGCGATGGTGTGCGAAGAATCAACGTATGTCCTCCGATACAACGCAGGTCTTGTTGCAAAGTTCTTGAGCAACCCGCAGCTCATTTCCCCAGATGGTATTGAGGGTGCCTTTGAGCTTGAACACGAATTGGCAGAGGGCGTCCGAAGCGGTGCCTACGTAGGTAGCTGTTTCCTCTACACAAATTCCTCCAACCGCGTTGCGTACTTGGTTGGTACCGAAAGCATTCCGATCGCTCACACTCAGGAGCCTGTATACGTTCTCGGCTATTCTGCACGAGACAACCGCGTCTATTGCATGACCCGTGACAATAAGCTCGTGAGTTATACGCTGCTGCACGACACGCTCGTATTCCAAACTGCGATTCTGCGCGGAGATGGTGATGCTGCACGGGAGGCCCTGCAGCGCCTGCCAGCTTCTCAGCATACTGCGCTCGCACGTTTCTTAGAGTCGCAGGGTCGCGTTGATCTTGCACTCGAAATCTCAACTGACAAGGTACACCGCTTTGAGCTTGCTGTGCGCCAGGGTCTCCTCTCTATGGCTGCTGACATTGCGACCGAATTGGATGTCGAAGAGAGTTCGGAAGGCGCAGCCAAGGAGTCCGAACTGGATCCCGAGTCCTCAGAAGCACAAGCCAAGACGGCTGCTCCATCAGGAACCGTGCTTTCTAGCGCAAGCAAGCTACGTTGGAAACTCATCGGTGACTTGGCGCTCACTGAGTCGTTTGATCTTGCACTCGCGCGTCGAGCATATACGAATGCAGGTGATGTCAACTCGCTATTGATGCTGTACAGCTCACTAGGTCACCGTAAGGGGTTGGAGGAACTTGCACCTATGGCTAAGGCTCTTGGTATGCACAACGTCGCCTTTGCAGCCATGTTCTTGTTGGACGATGTGAAGGGCTGCATCGACTTACTGTGTGAAGCAGGTCGTGCCCCTGAAGCAGCTTGCTTCGCACGTGTATATGCCCCTTCGCTGATCTCTGAGCCGCTCAAGCTTTGGAAGGAGCAACTCACCCAGTTGGATGCCAAGGGTACAAGCAGCAAGTTGACTGCAGAGGCATTGGCAGATCCTTTGAAGCATCCTGAGCTTTTCCCCGAATATAAGGGCAGTCTGCTCGCAGAGGAGTACTGGAACAAGCACTACGTACCAAACAAGCTCCCAGCTACCGCGTACGTGACCTATATTCAGAAACTTTTCGAACGCAATCCTGCAGCTGAAATTGAGCAAGGCATGCTAGGTGTCGTCTCCGAAGATCTGGGTGCAGCGATGGCTGATCCAGACCTCGCAAGTCCAACGGGACTGGAAACTGCAACTAATGCTGACGCGGACTTGCTGAGAGCCCAGCAAGAGGCTGAACGAGTTGCGCGTGAAGAAGCCGAGAAAAGAGCGCGTGAAGAAGCTGAACGCAAAGCTCGCGAGGAGGCTGAACGCAAGGCTCGTGAGGAGGCTGAACGCAAGGCTCGTGAGGAGGCTGAACGCAAGGCTCGTGAGGAGGCTGAACGCAAGGCTCGTGAGGAGGCTGAACGCAAGGCGCGTGAGGAGGCTGAACGCAAGG
>Ga0180217_1000444_pt1 | contig 69021 bp, 73 predicted proteins | sample eDN3rd37CBELigOP_FD_128521 | JGI IMG/M metagenome (GOLD analysis project Ga0180217, IMG submission 128521) | Enriched Organic Plus compost microbial communities from Emeryville, California, USA - eDNA 3rd pass 37_C BE-Lig OP (version 2) (version 2) ...
AGGCCACTAGCGTGTGCCGAAGCGCCAGATGAAGCTGCCCTTCACGGTATGCTCCTGGGCGCGCGATCCCACCTGGCCCTCATAGGAGACACCGAGGCTGATGTCGCGGCTGGCCTGCCAGTCGAGCCCGGCTTCCGCCACCAGCGCATCGCGATCCACCGGCGTGCCCGCCACCGCAAACGACGAGGCGCCGCCGGCAAAGGCCAGCAGAGCCGTCGGGTTGACGTCGCCATAGGCATGGCGCCAGCCCAGCATGCCCCGCGCGATCACCGGCAGCTCATCGCTCAGCCGGGCCTCTGCCCGCAGCCCCAGGGTCGTGGTCGCCAGATCCTGATCCTGGGCATAGCCGGTCAGCGCGGCCGCGCCGCCCTCCTCCTGGAAGCCATCGGTGTGCAGCCGCATCACGGAAGCACCCACGAACGGCTCCAGCGTCACCTGGCCGAGATCGAGCGCATAGCCCACCTCGCCAAAGGCCTGGATCGTCGCGCCGCCATAGGAGGCCGACACCTCATCGGCAAAGCCGGGGAAGCGGATCGAGCGCCGGGTGTCGATGTCGTGCCAGGCATAGGAGGCGCCCAGCCGCAGGTTCACCTGCCCCCAGGCGGCCGCGCCATAGACCGACGCGAAGAATGTATCGGTGGTGCCCGACGACAGGCGGGCGTCGGCCTCGAAGGTGCTGCGGGTGAAGCCGCCGGCGAGGCCGAGCGTCCAGGTGGGGTCGAGGCGCGCCTCGGCGCCCAGGATGAAGCCGCCGGTCGAGGTGTCGAGACCCGCGGCATTGGCGCTGGCCTCGACATTGCCCCAGGTGCCGAAGCCCTGGCCCCAGAGGGCAAAGCGGCGCGGGTCGAGGCTGGGCAGGGTGAGGGTTACCGGCTCAGGCACCACGTCACCGGCCCTATCGGCGGCATAAGCGGCGGCGTAGGTGCCCTGGACCTGCGTGACGGACGGGGCCGGCGCGGTGCGCAGGCGGCTCAGCACCGTGGTCTGCACCATGCCGGCACCGTGGACGGCGGTGGCGTGAGCGGAGGCATGCGCCTCGCCTGAGAGGGCATCGAAGGCCTGACGCGCCCCGGCCGCGCTCTGGCCGATGACGGCATTGAACAGCGGATGGCCCGAGCCGAGCGCCTCGACGGCATCGGCGACGCCATGCTGGTTCGGGGTCGCCGCCACCGCGTTGAACGCCAGGGGCTTGGGAGGCTCTGGCGTCGGCGGCTGTGGCTCGGTCTTGCGGGTCAGGGTCAGGGTGACGGTGTTGGCGTCGTAGCCGAGGCTGGGGGTGAGGAAGGCGAGGTTCGAGGTCGTGGCCGCGAACCGGCCTGTGACCCCACCCGCCGCGCTCAGGATCGTGTAGGTGGTCGAGGGACGATAGGAGCCATTCTCGGCCAGCACCTGTACGGTGCCGCCGTTGAGAGTGGCCCTGCCGGTGGCGGCGATGCGGTCGGACTGTCCGGCGGCATTACCTCGACCTGATAGACCGAGCCCGCCCCGAAGGCGACGTCCCCGGCCACATTGAGCGTGCCGATCGAGTTGCCGGGGGCAACGATGCCGCTGCTAGCAATATCGATGCCGCCAACTGTCCCGTTGCCGCTCAGAATGGCGCCAGATTGCACGCTCACATGGGAAGCCGACAGGGAGCCGATCACAGCAAGGCGACCGCCCGCCACCTCAGTCGGGCCCGAGAGGAGGTTTGTACCCGTCAGAGCCAGGGCACCTGCTCCCTCCTTGAGGACGCGGCCCGTGCCGCTGAGCGCATCAAGATTGAAGCTCGCGTCCGTTTCTTGGTCGAAGGAGAGAGCGGAGTTGTTGATGATGGGGCCAGCACCGAGACTAGCCGCCGAACCGGCGAGGGTGCCGTCTGCGATGAAGGTCTCGCTGGTGCGGTTGACGCCGGACAGCGTGAGCGTACCAGCACCGGTTTTGACCAGCACACCTGCACCTGCGATGTCCTGCGAAAGAGCGATGTCGAAGCCATTGGTGTTGAAGACGCCAGATCCCGTGGCAACCGTTATCATGCGGTTGGGCGAGAGGGCGAAGGCGCTGTCGAAGCGAAGAGTGCCGGTGTTGAAGGTCAGTCCACCCGCTGCGTCGCCCAGATTGGCGTCAGAGGAGACCGCAAGGACGCCTCCGTTGAGGAAGGTGCCGCCTGCAAAACTGTTCGTGCCGGAGAGAACGAGAGTGCCCGTACCGCCTTTGATCAAGCTGCCTGATCCCGAGATACCAGCGGCGATTGTAGCGATTGCGCCGCCATCGACCCTCACCTCGCCTTGGCTGCCTGCGATAGCGAGCGACCCGCCGGTTCCCGGTGCGAGATTATAGCCGTTAGCCTCGAAGCGCAGAGCCTCGAATGATTGAGCGCCATCCACAGTCACCGTTCCACCGGTGCCGCCGAAGATGCCGCTCTGGTTGAGCCACGGCCCCGTGAATCCGCCGCTGCTGTCGGTCCAGTTTGCATTCGTGGCATTCCAGGTGCCTGAGCCTCCCACCCAATACTGATCGGTGGCTGCCGCCGAGACGATCAGATTGACCTGACCAGCGGTTGTCGTATCCAGGGAGAAATTGGCGGCACTGTAGCCCACCGGCAGAGCGGCGAAAGTGAGGGGGCTCTGGCTGAAGGCGCCGCCATAACTGAAGAGGCGATAGGTGCCAATTCCAAAACCGCCGCTGTCCTCGATGGACAGGTGCCCAGCAAGCGTGAGATCGTTGACGACCTCAATCCGATCGCTGAGCGTCCCGAGTTCGAAGGCGAGGGTTGAGCCTGCGGAGAGCGCGAGGGAGCCGACCGTGAGGGTGCCGGGGCTGTTGCCTGGCGCCAATGTGCCTCCATTCGCAACCGTGACCAAGCCGCCGACAGTTCCTACACCCCCAAGGGCTGCCCCGCTCCGTACGCTTAGATCGCCGACGACGGAACCGTTGACCCGTAACGTACCTGCCTGGACGTCAGTGCCGCCGGTATAGGTGTTGACACCCGAGAGAACCAGGGTGCCCGATCCGGATTTCGTCATGCTTCCGGTTCCGCGGATAGAACCCGCGAAGCTGCTGCCGTTAGCTGTGCCTTGGACAAGATCGTTAGCGCCGAGAACAACGGTTGAGCCGGCGACGCCGTTAAGATCGCCGATGGTTCGCGGGCCATTGGCGGCGCTGATATCGAGGACAGCCGATGCAGCCGCGAGGCTGACTCCAGCGCTTGTGGCGATGCTGCCATTCCCCAACAACGCCAGGGTGCCGCCACTCAAGGCGGTGGTGCCCGTGAACGAGTTGACGCCGGACAATGTGAGTGTGCCGGAGCCCATCTTGTTCAGGGCACCAGTTCCCGACATCGCCGACGAGATGCCGATATCATAGCCGTTGCTGTCCACGAATGCGCCACCCGCGCCAATCGTGACGGAGCCATCGGAGAAACCGGAGAGAAAGCTCGTTTGGTTGCCCGAAGACTGCAGAACGCCTCCGTCAAATGACAGGGAGGCACTTCCAGGCCCTCTCAGCACTTGACCCGTGACGAGGGTGCCGCGGCTGCCGGGCGCACCACGAAGGGTAATCGTGCCCGCACTTGTGCTGCCTGCACCAAGTATCGTGCTGCCGGCGGTTACGGTGCCGCCGTTGTCGATGCGAAGTTCCGCGACGTTGCCTGCGCTAGCACCGACGGTGATATTGGCTGGCGTCGTGCCTAGGCTCGCTCCAGGGCCGGTGACGTTCAGGATGCTTGGTGCTGAAGAGTTTCCGCCAGTGATGACCGTGGAGCCAGCATAGGTGTTGGCGCCGGTCAGGACCAGAGACCCTGCTCCCGCCTTGATCAGTCCTCCCGGTCCGCTGATCGCTCCGGACAGCGTCGCCGTGTTGCCCGCTGTGTCGAGAGTGCCGCCTTGTGCCTGAAGCTGTACGGGGAGGGGCTGTTGAGGGATGATGCGAACCTCATCGTACCGCCGGTGAAGACGGGACCGCTGCTCGTTGGGGACACGGTGCAGCCCAATGCGCCGCCACTTCCGGCCGTGAATGTCCTGCCACTGCTCAGAAGCGCGTTGCCGTTGCTGCAAATGCCGGAATAGCCATTAAAGCCTAGTGTTGACGACGTGCTTCCGATCACGGAGTGGGTCGCCGTGTCGATAGTGACGACTGTGCTGCCGTCAGCATTCAGTGCATAGGCACGCGTCCCGTCCGGGCTGAACGAGATGCCCGACGCGTCATGGGACAGTGAGATGGTTTTGACAGTCGCGTTTGTCACCGTATCGATGACCACGATCCTGCGCATGTATTGCTGCGATACATAGGCAAAACGCCCATCAGGACTGATGGCGACGTCAACTCCATTCATTCCGGCCGACACGGCGACTGACGTGAACGTGCTTGTATCAACAACGCTAAGAGGTGAGCCGCTGCGATCCGTAACATAGAGATAGCGCCCATCCGGCGTGATTGCGGACGCCCATGGTCCGCTCGGCAGGGGAATGGTCTGAACCGCTGTGAGGGTCGTCGTGTCGATGACAGTGAGGTTGCTGCTGCGCTGGTTCGACACATACAGACGTGACCCGTCCGGGCTGATGCTCAGATGTGTTGGCGTGTTGCCGACGGTGATCGTGCCGACTACCGCATTCGTTATGGTGTCGATGACGGAAACCGTGCTTCCCGATCCATTTCCTGAATTGGCGACGTAGAGCCGTTCATTGTCTGGCGACAAGACGAGCCCGAGAGGATTGGGGCCAACTGCTATGGTTCTCGTGACGCTGTTGGTTGTCGTATCAACGACTGAGATCGTGTTGTTCGAATAGTTGGCGGTATAAACGATGGACTGGTCGCTACGAACCGCGAGGTTGGTAAAACCATCGTAGAACAGGTTGCCGCCAGCGGGGTTCGAAACGAGCTGAGTGGAGATGCCCGTTGCCGTATCAAGGCCGAAGACAGCGCCAGTGAGTAGATCTGCCTGATAGAGAACCGGACCCGACTGAGCAAATGCTGCTGTGTCCCCAAGCATTTGAGTCAGCGCAAGCGCGCCCATGAACCCAATGCCGCGCCAATCCGATTCCAGCCCCATCGTCTCTCGCCCCTAACCTGATTGATGCGCATGATGATTCAAACAGAAGGCGCCGGCATAGTAATGCCGGCGTTCGCCCGTCGGAGTTCATGGTTAGTGTCCAAGGCGCGCTAATGCCCACCCCTGGTAGATGCGCAGTTTTGAAGGACGCAGAATAGGCAGGACAAGGCACGTTACCACAATGGATATTGTTGCATGTACGGTTTCGAGCTTCGTGTTACTTGAGGGCAACGGTTAACCATGAATGAGACCTGCCTAACTCGATATCGGACGTCTGCTCTGGCCAGGAAGCCGGCTGCATAATGGACCATACTCGGATGAGTTTTATACTCCTGCTAACGGTTTCACACCCTCGATGGTATTCATTTTGCACCATCGAACCGGAACTTGGGAAAGTCTGTTCCTGGCACTCCTGAGACGGCAGGTTTGGTCTGTTTCAGCGCTGTAGAGCTGACGTTCGCTGCGCGGACGGAGGGGCGAGGATTGACGCTTTCGGACTTTCCCGAGTGCGCGACATGACTGACGGTCTCGCGGGACGGTTGGATGTTGGCCATCCGCGCTTACACAAGGTCGAGGAAGGCCATGAGCTCGTCCGCGGCGGCACGGCCGGCCCGGTTCGCCCCGATGGTGGAGGCGGAGGGGCCATAGCCAACCAGGTGCACCCTTGGGTCCTTTGCGACCTGCGTCGCCAGTCGTCCGGTCATGACAATACCCCCTCCAGGCTCGCGCAGCATCAGCGGTGCCAGATGATCGAGGGAACTGCGAAAGCCGGTGCACCAGAGGATCACATCGGCGTGGAGAGTGGTCCCGTCGGGCCAGCGAACCCCGTCCTCCGTGATCTCGCTGAACATGGGGCGCCGGTTCAGCACCCCGCGCGCCCGCATCGCCGCGACGGCGGGAGTGACGGGGATCCCGGTGACCGAGACGACGGACGCGGGCGGCAAGCCGCGGCGCACCCGGTCCTCCACCATCGCCACGGCGGCGCGGCCGGCCTCCTCGTCAAATGGGCCATCCCGGAACTTGGGCTCTCTTCGAGTCACCCAGGTGGTCGTGGTGACCCGCGACACCTCGTCGAGCAACTGGATCGCCGAGATGCCCGCCCCGACGACAATGACATGCTGGCCCGAGAATTCCTGAGCGGTGCGGTAATCCTTCGTGTGAAGTTGCCTGCCCTTGAACCGCTCGGCTCCGGGCACGTCAGGAACGTAGGGGCTCTCCCACGTTCCCGTGGCATTGATGAGCCCGCGTGCGGAGACCTGGATCCGGTCCGTTTCGACTCTGAAGTGATCACCCCGATCGCATACGACCTTCGCCGTCACCGGACGATAAACCGGCAGCTCGAACCGCTTCTCGTAGGCTGCGAAATACTCCGGGACGGCGACGCTCGCCCGCACCTCCGGGCTCTCCGCGCCGATCACCTCGGCAAAGGACATCCCCGGCAGGTCATGAATGCGGTTGACGGTGCTCAGGGTCAGGGAGGGCCAGCGGTCCTGCCAGGCGCCACCCGGCCCCGGAGACCGGTCGAGCACCACGAAACCCTTATGCGGGGTCAATCCCAGCTTCTTGAGATGGTAGGCGGCCGAGAGCCCGGCCTGGCCGGCTCCGATGACAGCGATCTGGACCTTGAGTGCGATGCCCGATGCGGTGGCATTCGGCGGCGAAGAAAGTGTTGAGGGGCTGTCCATCGGCACGCAGGCTGGGCTCCCGGTCCTGTGGCGAGCTGCGAGCGTGACTAGCCGCAAGCCTCGTCGGCATGAAGGTGGCCGGCGCGTCGGAGATTGCAAGGGGAATGATTATTCCTTTGGGGTCTCGGGAGTGTCCCTGCCGTCCGGCTCTTCCTCGCGATGCGTGTCAGGTGTGATCTGGGAACTCGGCGATGACCGGGTGATCTTGGGAGGATCACTTGCAGGAAACGTGCCTTCCAGTTCAAAGTCCAGTTCCCTGTCGAGAGCTTCAAGGTTGGTCTCAGCTTTTGGTGCTTTCGACATTCGCTGCCTCCAGACGGTCTTCAGCTCCATACGGCTGCAAAGGGCGGATGGCCCGCCGAGCCATGGTCACAAGGATACCTGGGATATGGCCCGTATGCGACGATAACCACGCACAATATGCGGAGAAGTGGTATGGCCGAATGCGGTGCGCAGACGTGAAACCCTCACCGCCATTGCAGGTCGCTCCAGGCCCCGAAGGAGCACAGACCGCCCGAGCCACCCCGACATCGGCCACGATCGCGTGCTTCGCACAGAAGTCTGGCAGACAGGACGCCAACTATACGTCGCGAGCCGCCGGCAAACCTCGGTGGCTTGAGCTTTGCTGGTTGATGCACTCCGCCATCGGGGCCCGATATCTTACCTTTGCCTAACGCCTTCAGGCCTGATCACCGCCCGCGCAGGACAACCTTGCCCTTGCGGCCAGGTTCGGTGCTGGCGCGTACGGCCTCGGCGATCCGATCGAGTGGAAAGGTTGCGGCGACCGGGAGCGCAAGCTTGCCACCGGCGGCCTCGGCGACGACTTCCTCGAGCAGATCGCGGATTACGTCGGATGCGAGGCGCGGCTTGGCACCCCAGAAGCCCCGAATGGTGATCTGCTGGAAGATCGCGACAGACGGCTCGATGCGGATCGGCTGGCCGCTCAGGGCGCCAAAGATGACGATCTCGCCGCCGTCGGCCACCAGACGCGCAAGCTGCGCGGGGCCGTCCCCGCCTAAGGAATCCAGCCCGGCGCGGATCGATCCATCGCCGACAAGATCGCGGGCGCGCGCTTCCCAGCCGGGCTGCTCGGTCGACACGACGTTGGTGATGCCGGCGGCGGCAAGCTCGGCAATCGCCGCGTCGCGGCGAACAAGGCTGAGCACGTTGAGGCCCTTTTCTGCGCTAAAGCGCGATAGAAGGCGTCCGACCGCGCCATTGGCACTGTTCTGCACGAGCCAGTCACCGCGCCGAAGGCCAAGATCGGCCAGGACCATCTTGGCGCTGAGCGGCATGGCGATGAGCTGACAGGCGGTCTCATCGTCAATGCCATCGGGAACGGGACGTGCGTGCCGCGCATCGACCAGGTAATAGTCGGCCCAGGTCTTCTGGCCGCCGCCGATCACGCGCTGCCCGATTTGGAGGTTCTCGACCCCTGCGCCGAGTTCCTCCACAACACCGAGCGCCTCCGTGCCGCCGATCGCCGGCAGCGGGGGCTTGATGCCATACGTGCCAGCCACCGTCATCAGATCATGATTGTGGATGGGGGACAGGATCATTCGGACCAGGGCCTGCCCCGGCCCGGGCACCGGCCGCTCACGCTCGGCAAGGGTCAACACCTCGGCCGGGTCGCCGAACCGTTCGAATACAATGCTGTGCATGAGCAATTCCTTTTTCGAAGGAGGTTCTTCAATTAGGTTGGGTGGTCCTGGAGGCAAGATTTGGCCCGTTCCGGACAGGGGCGAACTTCCGCTTTGGCCAAGAAAGCCGGACGCTCCTGTTCGTGAACGAATTTCACTGCCTGACCCATTGCGGACCATTCCAAGTCTAGCGATACGCCTGGGCGGCGTGCGTTGGAGCACTCGCGCCGAATTCCGCAAATCCTCTTCGGCGAGTTACGTACCATGTGGTAAACTGTCGAATGAGGCTGGGAGCTTTCTGGGAGAACCGCTATGGCGTGGCTTCCATCGCTTCTTGCAGGCTCATTTCTCATGCTGATGGTTCAAGCGGTCACCGGTAACGGTGAGCTTTACGACGCCGCTCTGGCAGGCAATGTCCAGGCCGTTCGAAGCCTCGTCGCGAGCGGGGCCAATATCAACGAACAAGGAGATCTAGGTACCCCCCTTCATGTTGCAGCCATAAAGGGCGACTTGGCGGTTGCCGAGATCCTGATTGAAAATGGTGCTGACATAGAGGCCCCGAAAGGTGCTTTCAGCACGCGCCCCTTGCATGAGGCGGCAAGCTCCGGCACCCTTGATATAGTCAAGCTCCTGATTTCAAGAGGGGCCAAGATCGATGTCAGGAACGACCACGGGGCTACGCCTCTCCTCGAAGCCGCGCAGAACAGGCACGCTGATGTGGTGAGATTGCTCCTGGACAACGGCGCCGACATCAATGCTACCAACATGCGTCATGACGCAGTTCTGCACATTGCGTTGAACAACAGGCAGTCTGATCTGGCGATCCTACTCGTCTCACGTGGCGCAGATCCTCGTCGTCCGGGTCGCTATGGAGAGACACCGCTGCATTGGGCAGCGGCGTTTGGATTGCTTGACGTTATCCCGTTGCTTGTTGAGCGCGGAGCGGATGTCAAAGCCATGAATGCAAACGGGATGACTCCACTAGCAACAGCGTTGGAGGCGAAGGAACTGCAAGCTGCAGAACTGCTTCGGCGGCTTGGAGCCACCAATTAGACCCGCGGCCACCACCTGGCGAGCTGACCTAATCGTTGGCCTATAACATCCATCAGCCAGCATTCTTGGCCGTGGCACCTAACGGCGCCACTGCGCGTTACGTTGTCATGGCAAACCCTCTCAAGCTCGCCTTCATCCATTCGGAAGTCACTCCCGGCGTGGTCGCCGCTGCCGCCTATGCCGATGGCCGACGCGTGGCCGAGGTTCCGCTTGAGGAGGCGGGTGAGTGGTCGCGCAAACCTGGGCACGTCGTCTGGATCGGCCTGCACGAACCCAGCCTGGATCTCCTACGCCAGCTCCAGCGTGAGTTTGGCTTGCATGATCTCGCAATCGAGGATGCGCTCAAGGCCCACCAGCGGCCGAAGCTCGAACAATACGGCGAGGCGCTGTTCGTCGTCGCGCGAACCGCCCAGATGGACGGCGGCCGCATCGCCTTTGGGGAGACACACGTATTCCTCGGGCGCGGCTACGTCGTCTCGGTTCGCCATGGCGCTTCGACAACCTACACACCGGTCCGAGAGCGCTGCGAAGCTGCACCGGCCGCGCTCTCGGATGGCGAGGACTTCATTCTCTATGCCATTCTCGACTTTATCGTCGACAACTACATGCCAGTGATTCAAGCCATCCAGGAAGAGGTGGAGGAGATCGAGGACAGCATTCTCGCAGAAACCTCCACTCACTCCCCTGTGCAGCGTCTGTATCAACTCCGCCGGGACCTCCTGCGTCTGCGCAATGCGGCCGTTCCGCTGGTGGAGGTCTGCCGCCGCCTCGAACAGCCTGGGCTGCCCGGGATCGATGCTTCGATGTCCCCGCTGTTCCGCGACGTGTCCGACCACATCCGTCGGGTCCAGGAGGAGATCGAGTCCCTGCGTGAAGTGCTGGCCTTCGCATTTGAGACCAGCCTGATGACCGGACAGGCGCAGCAGACTGAAATCACCCGCAGGCTCGCGGCCTGGGCAGCCATCCTGGCGGTTCCCACGGCAGTCGCTGGGCTGTACGGCATGAACTTCGACGTCATGCCCGAGCTGCGTTGGCAATACGGCTACGCCCTGGTGCTGACGGTTATCAGTATCGTCTGCGGCTGGTTGTACTGGCGCTTCCGGCGCAATGGATGGCTCTAGCCGCTGAAAGGCATCACCAGAGGCTTGGGCCGATGAGGCGCCATGTGGCGTTGCCCCGCGAAGGTCGAGGCCGAGGCCCAAGATGAGCGCTAGGTCGTTCCGCACGACGGCAAGGCGCAACGCCGCGGTGGAGGGAGAGGATTGCGATGACGACGCAGGAGCGAACCTACCGGTGCGTGGGAGGTCCATGCGATGGCATGCTCCATACGTTGGGCGAGGAGCGGCGGATCCGCGTGTCACCCCAAGGCGGCGACGCCCTGATCACTCCTCCGGACAGGGTCACGGCCGCATCGGGTGAAGTCGCCGACTACGATGTACGCCGGCTTCTGGCGCCTGATGGCAAGTGGCACGAGTTCTTTGTGCTGTCAGCTTGGACCAGCATGCAGGCGACGGTCTGGCTCAATCGGCGGCGACGGCGGCGATAGCTGATTGCCACCGCGCTCGGCAGCGCCGGCCGGTCAGGAGGGCACATTTCTCGGATGGATCGCTACGCCAAGGGCTGGGCCCGGACGAGGAGCAGGGGACGAGATCATGCTCGTGAGGATCCTGATGCTGACAATCGTCGGACTGGCTTCATCGCCCAGCGCATCTGCCGACCCGTTGGACTGCAATGACATGGCTCCCGTGGTGAGCGAGATCCTCGTCTACCATCTGCAGATCCCCCGGTACCTGGCCCTTAGCACCGCTGCGGCGGCCAGCGCCACCTTCCGGATGAACTACTTTCATGCCGAGCGGCACGAGTACCATCGCACCTTCTGCTCTGCCATGATCAGGTTCAACCCCATAGGCTTTGCCGAAGCGGAGCGGCGGGCGGCGATCGTCGACCCGGCACAGTCCCGCGAGGGGCTGGCCCGGGCCGCCACTGGCGGGCTCGCGCGGTACGCCGATTTTCCGGATGGACTCAAGGTCCGCTATCGGCTTGAGCTGATGGGTAACGGCACTACCTGGGTGGTGGTCGTGCAGAGCGATCCGGCCACGGATCACATCTGCTCGCTGCCGGACCGCCATCGATACCTGAGGGATGGTGGGGCCTGTTCACCTCCTCTTGGGCAGGATCTGCAATGGCGCCGGTCCGGTACCGTCGAGGCAGATCTGCCGGCCCCCGGCCGGTGACGAGGCGTTCCATGCGAATAGACCTTGAGATTGTGATCGGGCTGGATCCGAACGGAATGTGCAAGGATCATCCTGCGACGCCCCGGCGCCATTTCGGCCTAGCGGGAGCAACGATCTCACCGTCCGCCTCAAGTCGGTCCAGTCACGGGGGCTTGAAGTTCCTGAAGCTGTCCGCAACGATGCGGCTGACATCTGCCAAAGCAGCTTAAGAGGCTGTGATTCATCGGGAGGAAGACTTGTCGAGATCACCAGGCGGGCGACGCCCCAACGATCCACTCAAGGCGGCTGAGGCTGCCTTCAAGAAGGTCACAACGAAGCCAGTTGAGGCGCCTCCCAAGGCTTCGGCCATTCCGGGTGTGAAGGAGACCGTCACTCTGCGTATCGACCAAGAGGTGCTCGAATACTTCCAGCAGGACGGTCCTGGATGGCAGGACCGGATCAATGCCGCTTTGCGCAAGGCGGCGGGAAAGTGAAGGATGGCCTCGTAAACGACCCAACCCGTACCGCGGCAGGACGGTCTTGGATGCACTCGTGTCCTTTCGGACCCGGATTGAACCAATCCTATCTGATCTATGGGCGAGGATGTCGCGATAGACGCAGAATGGTCAGGAAATGGTTCAAGGCGGAAGGACACTTGATATCGATGATACGGCGATAACCAGACAATCGTTCTGCCTCCCTATCGTCCAATCCGCAGATCGTTGATCGGCCACCTGCCACCGTTCGCCGGAGTGGGTTGATCCGCCCGATAGAAACGGGTTTCGTCGCCGATCAGGACCTTGGCGAGCCCATCAATCTCCCGCACGACACGATCGATCTGACGGTATTCCGGACCATTGGGGATGGCGGCTAACGTCCTCGTGAGGAGATAGCGGGTCGGCCCGTCCAGATCGGACATGAAGCTGGACGCGTGACGGGCTCACTTATGTGAACGACAACTCACTCTCACTTGCGCGTTCAATTCGTCTTTAGCCTTATGAGATTCCACGAGGCTGGCTGGAGAACTGCATGGATCTTACCTCCCTCCACCCAGACTTCATCAAGCATCGTCGGACTAATCCGATCCGGATCGTCTTTGGTGTTCGAAGCCGAAAGATCGCTATCGGCAAGCTGCACGGCTTCTGTAACGGAGAGTTCGCCGAAGCTGCGAGCCTCGATGTCTACCGTCATGGTATCCTTGAGGTGTCGATTGAGGAGAAACAGAGACAGTCCTCCATGATCGTCGATAACGGCTGCCCCCTTGAGATATGGCACGTGAGCGATCGGGAAGAACAGGTCCAACTCGCCACGAGGGTCGTAGTAATTCGCCGAATAGAGATCACTCTCGACCTGCACCCGCAACACCTTGCCGCGTCCATAGCGGCTGAATTGCGCGAACGGATAGAAAGTGGTCTGCCGCCATGCGGGTCCGCCAGTGACAGTCATAATCGGCGCGATAGCGTTAACGAGTTGGGCAAGGCAGGCGACCCTGACGCGATCGGCATGGTTGAGCAGTGAGATGCACAGGCCACCAAATGCCAAGGCATCCTTCATATTGTATTGCTCCTCTAGGATTGGAGGAGCAATTGGCCACCCCTCCTTCACCCGATCACGACGATTGCGGCGTGTGCGGTACCAGACGTTCCATTCGTCGAAGCACAGCATCATCCGCTTCGGCGAACGCCGGCGGGCCGCTACGGAATCGGCGATGGCAACAACTTCCTCGATGAAGCTGTCCATCAGGTCCGGCGATGCGAGGAAGGCAGCAGTATCGCCGGCGTAGTCATTGAGATAGGTATGAAGTGAGATGTAGTCTACGTGCTCGAATGTATGTTCAAGCACTTCGTCTTCCCAGCGGCCATAACTGGGCATGTTTCTCGACGACGAGCCGCACGCCGTGAGTTCGATGGCAGGATCAATCCAGCGCATCATCTTGGCTGCCTCCTTGGCAACAAGGCCGTACTGCGTCGCGGTCTTGTACTCCATCTGCCAAGGGCCATCCATTTCGTTCCCGAGGCACCAAAACTTGATCCCGTGAGGCTCGTCATAGCCATGCTGACGACGCAGGTCGGAGTAGTAGGTGCCGCCAGGATGGTTGCAATACTCGACAAGGTTTCTGGCAGCATCGCCCCCTCGGGTGCCGAGATTTACCGCCAACATGGGCTCAACCTCAGCCGCCCGGCACCATTCGACAAACTCGTTCGTTCCAAAAGTATTCGGCTCGGTGGAGAACCAAGCCAAGTCAAGACGCTTAGGCCGAGCCTCAACAGGACCCACGCCATCTTCCCAATTATACCCAGACACAAAATTCCCGCCCGGATAGCGGATGATCGTTGGTCCGAGCTCGCGAACGAGATCGAGCACGTCACGACGGAAGCCTCTCTTGTCCGCCGTCGGGTGGTCCGGCTCGAAGAGGCCCCCGTAAACGCACCTGCCAAGATGCTCCACGAAAGCTCCGAAGAGACGACGATCGGTGTGACCGACTGCGAAATCGCGATCCAGCAACATTGTGGCTCGTTGCATGAATATCTCCATCAGTTTCGTCTATAGGGCAGCGAACACAACCTTTACGATGGCAGGGAGCCATTTACTCGGAGAGTTCTCCTTCGAGCACGGCGTCCGGCGAGAGTACCGACGACTTAAGCAGGATCGAGTAGGGATGTTTGGGGTTGTCGAGGACCGCGCGTGCGTCCCCGCTTTCGACGATCTTTCCCTTCTGCATGACGATGATCCGGTCGCTGATATAGTAAGCAGTTGCGAGATCGTGGGTGATGTAAATGATCGAGACGCCGAGCTCATCGCGCAGCGTCCTGAACAGGTTCACGATCGCCATCCGCAGCGATGCATCGACCATCGACACCGGCTCATCTGCAACGATCAGCGATGGTCCGGGAATGAGAGCCCGGGCGATCGCGACACGCTGCAACTGACCGCCAGAGAGTTCGTGCGGGAAGCGGCGATTGATCTCAGTAAACGATAACCCAAACTTACGGAGCGCGTTGTCAGCCATCCGCTCGGCATCGGAGCGCCTGCTCGCCCCGCAGAAGCGGCGTGCGGTCGTGAGGAGATATCGGTCGACGCGGGTAAGCGGGTTGAACGCCTCGAACGGGTTCTGAAAGATCGGCTGAACCGCAGCCATGAAGCGCATGCGCGCGCTTCGACTCCGAAGGCTGGTAATGTCGGCCCCGCGGAAGAGTATCGCGCCTTCGGTCGGAGAGACGAGGTTGAGGATCATTCGGGACAGTGTCGTCTTGCCGCTGCCGGATTCGCCGACGACCGCGAAGATCTCTGCCCGCTCGGCAGGGAGCGCGAAGCTGACGTCGGCCACCGCGCGAAAGGTGCCGCCGCCAAAGAGGCCGCCTCGCGAGTAGACCTTGGTCACGTTCTCGACGGAGAGAAGTGCCTCACTCATCGCACTGCCTCCGTTGACTCTCGGTCCGCGGCCGCCCCCACTGTCGGACTGGCAGCGAAGCAGGCAACGCGGTGACCCGGTGCAAGCAAAGTCAAGGCGGGGACCTCGCGGCGGCAGATTTCCCCGGCGAGTGGACAGCGAGGATGAAAGCGACACCCTGGCGGCGGCGCGGAAAGATTGGGTGGACTGCCACCAAGCGCCTTCTTCAGGCCGGCATCGCCGATCCTTGGTAAGCTTTCGATGAGGTGGGCAGTGTATGGGTGCCGTGGCGTCGTAAAGATCGCACGCGTCGGCGCCTCTTCGACCAAACGGCCAGCATACATGATCCCCAGCCTGTCCGCGATGTTGGCATGGACAGCCATATCGTGGGTAACAAAGAGCATTGACGATTGCATCTCGCGCTGCACGTCGCGGATCATGCCGAGGACGCTTTTCTGAACCACGACGTCGAGCGCTGTTGTCGGCTCATCGGCAATGATGAACTCGGGCCGACAGATGGTGGCGAGCGCAATGGTCACCCGTTGACGCATGCCGCCGGAAAGTTCGTGCGGATAAGCGTCAAGGATGGATGGATCGAGATGAAGTCTCCTCAAGTGCGTCTCAACGATCGCCCGAAACTCCGGGAGCGACCGCCCGATGTGAACGAACGCGAAATCGAAGAAGGAGTGCTTGATACGGCGGACTGGATTGAGAACGCTCATCGAGCCTTGCATGATGTACGAAAGATGTTTCCAGCGCACCGCTGCGACCGCATCCCGATCGAGCTGATGGATATCGCGGTCGAGGAAGCTGAACTTCACCGAGCCGCCAACGACATTGAGCGGGGGGCGGTTCGCTGCGGCGATCGTCTTGATGAACGAGGTCTTTCCGGAACTGGACTCGCCGGCAAGGCCGTAGATCTCATTGCGATTGACGTGAAGCGTGATGTCGTCTACCGCGCGCACCTCCCGGTTGATGCCAAAATACTTCATCTGATAATAGGCGCGCAGTCTCTCGACGGAGAGGACTGGACCGGTCTCGACTTGAGGCGCTGCTACCGTCACGCGACCCCTCCACCCATACGGCTCAACCGGCTCCGCGGGTCGATATACTCGTTCATTGATACGGCGAGCAGGAAGAGACCTATGAAGGTTATTGTGACGAACAGGGTCGGGAACAGAATCCACCACCACACGCCTGATACCATTGCACTGTGCTGATTTGCCCAAAAGATCATCGTTCCAACTGTCGGGGTATCCAGGTTCGTGAAGCCCAAGACCGATAGTGTGACTTCGAGGCCAATCGACCAGTTGATGTTGTTGAGGGTGGTAGAGAAGACCACGGGCAAAACATAAGGAAGATGCTCACGCAGTACGATTTCGCGCATGCTCATGCCGGAGAAAATACTCGTGCGGGTAAACTCTCGTTCCTTCAAACTCATCATGATCGAGCGGATCAGGCGCGCATCATAGGCCCAGCCGAGAAATGCCATGACCAAGGCCAGAAGCGCCCAAGACATGTAGTCGCGCATCACGAAGTAAAACAGGACAAGAAGTGGAAAGAGCGGGACGACGATGAATGTGTCATTGATCGTCATGAGAACGCGATCCGTGAAACCGCCGACGTAACCTGAAATGAGTCCGATGATGAGAGAAAGAATGCGGCTCAAGATCGCGACTGAGAAACCGAAGAGAAGAGTGTTTCGCATCGCGTAGGTCAGCGTCCAGAACGTGTCTTGGCCGCGCGAGGTCGTGCCGAATAGGTAGCTCCACGATGGCGGCACGTCCGGCGGCAGGAGGTAGGTATCGAGCGGATTGTAGGGAGAGAAGAGGGAAAGTGCGGCCATTCCGACGACAATACAGGTCAGGATGGAGCCGAGAGCGAACTCGAGGTTGTAGCGAATGAGATCACGAACAATCCTGAGCATCGCATTCACCTGAGTTGCACGCGTGGATCAAAGACCGGATAGAGGATGTCGATCAGAAACACCGACGCGGAGACCGCGATAATCGAGATTGCAGTGACCCCGAGGACCAAGCTGTAATCTGCGGAGTAAACGGCTCCGATGAGAAGCCGTCCGAGACCCGGATAGCTGAACACCTGCTCGACGATGATTGCACCGTTGAAGATCGCACCGAGCGACATTGCAAGGCCGGTGATTTGAGGCATCAAGGCATTGCGCATTATGTAAAATGATAGGATGCGCTTTCGCGGGACACCGCCGAGCTCGGCGTAAACGACGTAATCCTCCGATATGATGTTGGACACCAGTGCTCGCATCCCCATGAACCATCCCCCGATGCTGACGAGGATGATCGAAAGTGCTGGCAAGACAGAGTGGCGGAGAACGCTGCTAACGTATTCGACGGAAAAGGCTTGGGAAACGTTCTGGGCTGCGCCGCCGCTGATCGGGAGCACCGGCCAGATGTAGCCGAAGACGATAAGCAGAACGAACGCTATGATGTAGTAGGGAATTGGATGGAAGCCCATAGCCACCACACCGAGCAGCTTGAGGGTTCGGCTCTTGCGATAGTAACCGGCGAGACCCCCGAGAATATTGCCCAGGAGCCAGGCAAGCATCGTACAGGTGAAGAGAAGGCCGATCGTCCAAGGGAGGGCCCGAGCAATCAGGGTCGCAACCGGGGTTGGAAAGGCAGAGAGGGAGGGGCCGAAATCGAGCGTCAGAATGCGCCCCCAATAGGTGAAGTACTGATCGACGAGGTTGCCTTCCACTCCATAGAGCTCCCTCAGCGCCTCACGCATCCGCAGTACGGCTTCAGGGCTCGTGTCACCAAACGCCGTCATCGAGGCGATCATCTGCTCGACCGGATCGATAGGGGTCAGGTGCGTGATAAAAAAGGTGAGTGATATGCCTATGAATACGACGAGTACGAATTGAACCAGTCGCTTGGCAACGTATAGCGCATAGCTTCGCATGATCCGGACCGGCGTTTCAGGGGGAGCGGGGCCTGAACGGTCCCGCTCGTCATGCTGCTATTCGTCTACTGCGCGGCAGGCTTCAGCCTGACCATCATGTAGCGCGAGTTGCTCCAGTTCGGGACTGGGTTCGTATAGGGGTCGTCTGCCGTCGGATAGCCCGTCCAGTACTTTGTATCCATCATGGTGAACACGTTGTAGGACATCAGCGGGATGATCGGCATCTCGCGAACCGCGAGCTTGACGTACTCCTTGCCAAGCTCGATGCCTTTGGGGTCATCGAACGGGATTGCCCGGATCTGCTCGATGATCTTGTCGAGCTCTGGGTGAGACCAACGCGACCAGTTGCGCGGCGTCTGAACCTTGCCTGCTGGTTGGACGAACTGGGAATGCCAGCTGTCAAGGAAGAAGCTCAGGTCTGGATGACCTCCCCAGGTCTCGACGCTCCAAGATATGATCGTCTCGAAGTCTCCACCGTTACGCCTGGTAAGAAACGCCGCTTGTGCGGATTCGGTGGTCGCATCAATACCAAAGCGCCGCCATTGCTCGGCGATCATGGAGCCGGCGCGGGTCATCACTGGCCTGGCCTCGCCCTCCACCACAAGCTTGATGGAGAAGCGTTCGCCGTTCGGCATGTACCAATTGTTACCCCGCCGCGTGAACCCAGCCCGCTCGAGCAGCTGTGCCGCGGCTTCGAGATCCTGCTTCCACCAACCAAGTCCAAAGGCGGCGTCGACTTTCTCAGGATCGGATGGGATCTGATCGCCCATGGAAGGCCGCAGCATCTCGGCGATCTCTCGTCCTTTTGTCGGATCGTAGGGCTTGATCACCTTCTTGCCCGTATCGATCCCGAAATTGGCGAGCCACTCCTGCATTGGTTTGTGATAGTAATCCGGGTGAGTGCCTGTCGGCGGAATTGCGATTGCCGAGATCGTGGCTGCGCCACGATAAGACGCCATGGCGATTGCTTTAATGTCCAGCGCCAATGCCAGCGCCCAGCGGACGTCACGGTTCTGGAACTTTGGATTCTGGTGATTGAAGATTACCTGTGGGAGTGTCGGATCCGGATGCCCATATGGGAAGCCGTCGAACCAACCAATCGAGGTCGGCGATTCCTTGACGAGGGTGAAGACGCCTTCAGGCGAGGTGTCGTGGATGATATCGAGCTCGTGGTTGCGTTGAGCAATAACGCGTTTGTCCGGCGGACCGGGATCTAGATACGTCACGTAGCGCGGTCCCGGCTCACCATATCGCGCCAGCGAAGTGCGCTGCCAGTCATCCCGCTTCTTCCATGTGAACCATTGGCCGTTCGGGTCATAACCGTGCAGAACATAGGATCCGAGGGAGACCGGCGGGTTGAAGTCGAACTTGAGAGGATCCTTACCCTCGAACACGTGCTTGGGCATGATCCACATCGCGTCCCAGCGCACCGTGAACAGAGAATGGAAACGCGAGTTCGGCTTCTTCAGCTTGAAAACTGCTGTGAATTTGTCGGGAGCAGAAATGCTGTCCACATTCAACTGAACCTGAGCACTTCGCATGAGCTCGTTGGTATTCAGGTGTGTGTTGATCGTAAAGACAACGTCATCGGCAGTGAACTCGACGCCGTCGCTCCAATAGAGGCCGGGCCGCAGCTTCACCGTCATCTCGGTGAAGTCTTCGTTATATAACGGGGGCTCGGAGGCAAGAGAATTGTCCCGGACACCGTTCAGGCCACGATCTGGGTCGATGTACCAGAACGTGTCCATTGCAAGTTGCTGGAGACCAGTCGACCGGCCGCCGGCATTGACCGCCCAGATATTGAACCAGCCTGCATTCTTGATCGTCCCCTCGGGGTTCTCAACGATGAGCGTCTCATGGCGGGGGACGGAGGAGGAGCTTTGCGCATACGCAGAAACGCTGAGTACAAGGACGCTCACGGCGAGCGTAAATGACCTTATGAGCCACATGTCTTGCCTCCCAAAGTAGCACGCAACGTGGATACCGAGGAGCACTTGTTTTTCTGCGATGTTAGCTTGCAGCATTCTAGATCATATGTAAAGCAACCATCGCATGTCCTACCTCGATAGAATTCCGATGACCTTTACGACCTCCCTTCCGAGTGGTGTCGCCCGCCGTGCAGTCGACGTGATCGGTCGCTGGATCGCAGACGATAAGTTCCCACCGGACCTCCCAATGCCGACCGAGCCTGAACTAGCGGCGTTGCTCGGGGTGAGCCGTGCGACGGTACGCGACGCGATTAAGGTGCTGTCGGGCAAGGGGCTGGTGAAAACCGCGCGGCGCTACGGCACTCGGGTCCTTCCGGTCGAGGACTGGAACCTCCTCGACGGGGACGTTGTCCGTTGGCACCGCCGGGACCACCCCCGGATGCGCCAGATCTTCGCAGAGACGACGGAACTCCGCTACATCATGGAGCCGGCTGCTGCCGCGCTCGCAGCGGAGCGGGCGACCGAGGCGGAGATTCGCACGATCCTCGACGCGGCCTATGCCATGCACCCCGAAGCAAACGACGTGCAGGCGCTCTTCGACGCCGATTGTCAGTTCCACGTCACCATTCTGAATGCGACGGGAAATCAAGTCATGCGTCAGCTTCGTCAGATCATTGTGACGATGCTGCATGTCTCCTACGACTTTGGGGTGAGTCGCCTGGAGAACGATCCGGTGACCCGTCAAGGACACATTCTGGTCGCCGAGGCGATCGCATGCCGGGATGGCGAAGCCGCTCGCAAGCACATGTCGACGATGCTCGAGCAGAACATAAGGCTTGCCAAGACTGGATATGAGGAGAGACGGCGCCGATCGGAATGCCCAAAAAGTGATTGAATGACGTTTTAATCGCCCGGCGATTGGCGGTGATCGCCTTGGCAGTAGCCTCTCGACGCGGCAATCCTCCGCCGCTTCGGGAACAACGCCAAGTATTGCGCCGTAGCTGTGCAAGAATATGCCCGCTAGCTTTCCAAGGAAGGGAAACAAGCCGGATCATGGAAGACCTGAGTGGCCGCTATTTCCTTCCCTTAGGCGTTACACATCACTTGGCATCAATGACGATATTGGGGCAACAATGATCAGCGCGGCTTCACCCGACTGCTTACATTTTCGGTAAACTGAACTAGGACCAAGTCATTGGGGATGGCTTGGGGTATGGCTTGGACCGACCGAGCGGCGCAAACCTCCTGATCCACTTGCTTTTGGGGAAGCAATTTGCTGGCTCAGGGGCATGACCGCTGAGACGACGCGACACCCATCGAGGAAACGCTCGAGGCCCTGCATGACGTCGTCAAAGCTGGCAAGGCTCGGCACATCTGGGCATCATCCTTGTATGCTTGGCAGTTCGCCAAGGCGCTCTATACCGCGGACATGAACGGCCGGAAGCGGTTTGTGTCGATGCAGAACCAATACAACCTTCTCTATCGGGAAGAGAAACGGGAGATGCTGCATCTGTGCCAGGCGGAAGGGGGATCGGGGTAATCCCTTGGAGCCCGCTCGTCCGCGGCCGCCTGACCCGCGACTGGGATGAGAGCAATGCCAGGTCGGAAACGGATGAGTGCGGCAAGACTCTGTATGCCAAGACAGCGGAAGCCGATCGCAAGGTGGTGAAACAGGTGGCAGAGATCGCAAACCGGCGTGGAGTTCCCCGAGCGCAGGTTGCATTGGCGTGGCTGCTGCACAAGCCGGTCGTGACCGCGCCGATCGTCGGAGCCTGGAAACCGCAGCACCTGGAGGACGCGGTGGCTGCCTTCTCGCTCAAGTTGTCACCGAAGAAGATAGCGGAGCTGGATGAGCCCTATGTGCCGCACCCACTAGCCGGTTTTGTTTAACAAGCACGGCTGCGATGCTGATCTCCATCGGAGTCGTCTCAGCCATGCCTGTGTGCGCACCTGGAAGTTCACCCTGCCGCGAGGCGGGCTGCCGATTGCTCGGTCCTGGTGCTCTCTTACCAAGCGCGCGATCCGGTCGAGGTTATGGTTGTCGATCTCGGCCCCTTCCAAGCCGTGAAACGTGTCGAAGGGATAATTCCGGTAGGAGCCGAGCCCGCACAGGCCATTGCGACCGTCTCGGCCGTGGCAGCCTTCGAGACAGACCGCACATGGTTCGGTCCTGTGCGGTTGATGGTGAAGGCAATGCCAGACAGGCCGTGATGGCGATCTGGCTCGTGCAGCCTGACCCAACGCGGCGCATGGGCTCCTGTGATCATAGCCGAAGAGGTTCCAGTTGCGTCGCTTACCGATCTCCACCCACCAAGGCTGCTGGCCTGGCGATCAGGGCAAATGTTAGCGCGACGGCACGCGAGCTTCGTTGCTCTGTCAACTCTTTGGGATATTTCGCGTGCAGTTTTGTGATGGCTAGTAGCGGGCCGAAATGCCGCCTCTTGGCACAGCGCGGAAGAACATGTGCGCTTGAACGCAGACGGCTGGATGCTCGGAAGCGTCGCTTATTGAGGGAGGCGCAGGCGCGCTTCGAAGAGCGGGTCGCGCTGGCACAGCCTCGAGAGCGACGATCGTCTGCTGCATGGCGTTAGGCCGCGATCTTCCTGGTCGCCCAAAGAATGTTTGGGGCTGCGGACGGACCCAACCCGCATTTTTATTCTGTGATCTGGTGGGGTTCACCAAAGTCGCGGCACGCATCGCACCCGGTCGGCTTGTCGAGAACCGCGACCGGATCTTCATGGTGTGGCTGGCGTATGCTACTGCGGATCTGTTGACAAAATGAGGCGCGGAGTGGGGCTGTCACAGCTTCCACTCCTTGCTCGTCGACAATACCGAGGAGAAGCGGCTAACTGCCGATCTGCACCGTCAGCGTTCCTAGTCTATCGATTGATCCGACAAGCCTGTTTCCCGGCAGCACGGGCCCGACACCGGCTGGAGTACCGGTCAGGATGATGTCGCCGGGTTGCAGCATGAAATACTTCGACAGATTGGAGATGATCTCCGGGACCTTCCAGATCATCAGCGTGAGATCGGAATCCTGCTTGGTCTCTCCGTCCACCGCCAGGCGGATATTGCCTTCCAAAACATGTCCGACCTGCTCAACGGGGTGAATGGGGCCGCAAGGGCACGAGTTGTCGAAGGCTTTTCCGGCCTCCCATGGCAGACCGCTCCTGCCGAGATCCATTTGTAGATCGCGACGGGTCATATCGAGACCAATTCCGTAGCCGTAGATGTGATCGAGTGCATCCGCGACCGGGATGTCACGTCCGCCCTTCTTGAGTGCGACGACCAATTCAAGCTCGTAGTGGTAGTTGCTCGTCATCGGCGGATAGGGGATCGAGGCTCCGTCTGGAACGATGCTGTCGGCCGGCTTCTGGAAGAAGATCGGCGGGTCGCGCGTCTCGTCTCCGCCCATTTCACGCACATGGGCGACGTAGTTCCTGCCAACGCAATAGATCCTGCGCACGGGAAAGCTCTGGGCTGTTCCTGCCACTGGCAAGAGCGCGCGAGGCGGCGGCGCGATCACGCACGCATCCATATCCGTCATCTTCTTCCTCCCAAGTTGCCCCATCATCGGGGCGCCATATCTATCATCCATGATTTTGTGTCGGAAGCAATAAAATGTATTTTTTGGCGATTGCTGGCACGGATTCTTGGCGCCGATTTGTTACTTGATTGCTTAGCTGGCGCGAAAAGATAGCTGCAGTGCAAAATGAAATACCGGTCATAATTTTGGGATACTCCGAAAGCGGAACCGTAATGTAATGTATTCACGGGAATATAAGCTGAAAACAAATAATACATTTTTTTGACAAGGGCAGCCAACATGTACATCATCGGATTCCGCGCCAAACGCGGGCCCTGCCAGAGAGCAGACAATGCAGGAGAGGAAACGCCGATGAAGATGAGCAAAGCTCTTGGTCTAGCCGTAACGCTTGCTCTTGCCCCTTGGACGATGAGCATCGCCAATGCGCAGAACGCTCCCACGAAGATAACCGTCGTTCTTCCGAACCCGTCGGCGGTGAATAACTTCCCGCTCTACGTCGCTATCGGAGAGAAGATGTTCGAGAAGGAAGGACTCGACGTGAAGGTCGAGGCCGTGGATGGCTCCTCGCAGGTCCTGCAGGCCATGTCCGCCGGCCAGGCGCAGATCGGTCAGCCGGGCCCAGCTCCGGTTCTTGCCGCGAGGGCGCGCGGCGTCGATGTGGTCTTCATCTACAATCACTTTGCGAAGTCGGTCTTCGGCGTCGTTCCCGAGAAATCCGCGATCAAGTCGCCGGCCGATCTGAAGGGGGCTGTTATCGGTGTCGGCACCGCTGACGGCGCCGAGGTGGGCTTCACCCGGGCGATCTTGACCGACCTGAAAATGGAGGAGGGGAAGGACTTCACATTCCTGCCGGTCGGGGATGGCGGACTTGCAGCGGCGGCGTTCCTGCGCGGCGACATCAAGGCTTATGCCGCGGCAGTGAGCGACTCGGCCATCATGGAGTCGAGAGGGATCGATCTGAGGGAGATCACACCTGAGCAGTATCTGAGCTATTTTGGCAACGGCTACGCTGCCATGAAGTCCTTCATCGACCAGAACCCCCAGGCGATCGAGAAATTCGGACGTGTCCTCGTTCAGGCGACTGAATTCGGCCTGAAGCCGGAGAACAAGGAGAAGGTGCTGCAGCACACCAAAGCCGGGAATCCGCAGGAGGGCGAAGACGCCAAGCTGTCAGAAGCCTTATTCGAGCAGGTCAAGGAGCGGATCACGCCCACCGACAAGTCCAAGGGCTGGGGCTACCAGCCGCCGGAGCACTGGGAGTTGTGGCACAAGAGCGCCGTGGCATCGGGTGTTCTGAAGGCACCGCTGCCTGACCTGAAGGCAGCCTATACCAACCAGTTCGTCGACGCCTGGAACAAGGGTTCGAAGTAAATGGCGGTGCTTTCAATGGCTGGAGAAGCTGTTGCTCCGGTCGGCCTCACAGGCCGACCGGTGTATGAGCTGCGCGGGGTGAGCAAAACCTTCGCCAGGCGCAACGTGCAGGCGCTCGATAAGGTCGACTTGGTGCTGCGGGAGGGCACATTTTCGTCGATCATCGGGCCGAGCGGGTGCGGAAAGTCGACATTGCTCAAGATCATGGCCGGGCTTCAGCCGCCGTCGTCGGGCAGCGTCGTTCTCGAAGACAAGCCGGTAATGGGGCCGCGCCGGGACATCGGCATGATGTTCCAGCAGGCCACCCTTTTTCCCTGGCGCACCACCCTCGAAAACATCGTTCTGCCAATCGAGATCCGCGACGGCAAGTCAGCGGCCCGGGCCAAGCATGATCAGGCGCGCCAGCTCCTCGATCTCGTCGGACTGACGGGTTTCGAGAACGTCTATCCGAGCGAGCTCTCCGGCGGCATGCCACAGCGAGCGGCAATTTGCCGGATGCTGATCACGGAGCCCGCGGTCCTTCTGCTCGACGAGCCGTTCAGCGCACTCGACGAGTTGAGCCGCGACTTCATGAACATGGAGCTGCAGCGGATCTGCCTCAAGCGCAGCGCCACCACCTTCCTTGTTACGCACTCGATCCCCGAAGCGGTGATCCTGTCCGACGTGGTTTACGTGATGTCGCCGCGGCCGGGCCGGTTCGTCGAGGCTATTCCTGTCGACCTGCCCAGGCCCCGCACCCTGGACATGATGTCCGATCCGCGTTTCGGCGCGCTCGTCCACCGCATCCGCAGTCACCTCGACAAGGGAGCGTTTCAATGACGCAAGCACAGAGTGTTGCCGTTGCTTCCGCGGTTCCCGAACAGACGATCTGGAAGGAGCATGTCTCGTGGATCGATCGAGTGCCGCGCTGGGTATCGATGCTGGCTCTCCTGATCGGTTTCCTGATCGTATGGCAGATCGTCTACCTCATCGAACTGGTCTCACCGATCATCCTTCCGTCCCCACTCGAGACCATCGAGGACCTGTACGTCGTGGGAAGGAACCTTCTGACTGGCGACTATATGCTCATGGCCCTTTGGATCACGACACAGGAGGTTCTCCTCGGTTTCGTGATTGCGGTCATTCTCGGCTTCGCCCTCGGCGTTCTCGTGGGAGAGACCGCATTCGGCGAGCGGGCCGTCATGCCTTATCTCGTGGCCATCAACACCATGCCGAAAGTGGCGTTTGCGCCCCTCTTCGTGTCATGGCTGGGTTTTGGAATTGCTTCCAAGGTGGCGCTCGCTGCCTTCATCGCCTTCTTCCCAGTCATCGTTGGAACGGCGGCAGGTTTGCATGCCGCCGATCAGAACGCCCGCATGCTGTTCAAGACCATGGGGGCAAGCCGCTGGCAGACTCTGGTGCAGCTGAAGCTCCCGATCGGAATGCCGCACTTCTTCTCGGGCCTGAAGAATGCCGCGGTGCTTGTCGTAGTGGGGGCAGTGGTGGGCGAGTTCCTTGGCGGCGGAAAGGGCTTCGGCGAGCTGATCCGCGTGGCGGCCGCTCAGCTCAATACACCCCGCGTGTTCTCGCTGATCATCTACCTGAGCCTGCTCGGATTGGCGACGTTCTGGGTCGTGGCTTGGGCCCAGCGCCGGTTCGTCTTCTGGCACAAGGAGAGCGTTGCAGAGGAGACTCTTGCGCAATAACAGATGAGGCGGTGCCCCGGCGGGTATCCTCAGCCTACTGCCGGGGCGCTTTCGCTTTCCATCGAACCCTTGCGCGGGTTGCATCATGAACAAGATCGAGAAAATTACAGCGGCAACCTCCGTCTATGAGAGGCTTCGCCAGGACATCCTCAACGGTAGGCTGCGACCCGGGCAGAAGCTTTTGATCGATTTCGTATCGGAGCGGTACGGTGCCGGTCTCAATCCTGTCCGCGAGGCTCTCAACCGTCTTTCGTCCGAAGGGCTTGTCGAGCGGAAGGATCAGCGTGGCTTCTTCGTGCCGCCGGTCAGCATCGAGGGCTGGCGTGAGCTGGTGAAAACCAGGTGTTGGCTGGAGGGAAAGGCCCTCGAAGAGGCGATCAAGAACGGCGACCAGGCATGGGAAGAGCGCATCGTCGTCGCCTTTCATCATCTCTCGCGCACGCCCTGGAAACTGTCGGACGAGGACGCGAGCACCAATCCTGCCTGGGAAGAGCGGCATCGGGCATTCCATCTCGCCCTCATCGCTGCGTGCGGATCCTCGATTCTCATCGGAATCTGCGGCGACCTGATGGACCAGGCCCAGAGATATCGCTTTATTTCCGTGGCCTCGAGCCATCCCTATCGGAATGCTTTGGACGAACATCGCCGGATCATGGAGGCTGTGCTCGACCGTAAAACGGATCAGGCGGTCGAGTTGCTCGTTGAGCACTACCGGACCACGCTCAGGCGCATCGAAGAGCAGATTCAGCCTTCGTCTGATATTGGGTTCGATCCGGCATCAGTGGTCTGACAGAGCGAAGGCCCGTAGATCCTCTGGAATTCCGGCCTCAATAGGTCTCAGTTTCCCAACCTCACAGGAGCAAGGTACTCTCATGAAACTGCTGCGTTACGGCCCTGCCGGCGAAGAGAAACCCGGCCTTATCGACAAGGATGGCAACATCCGTGATCTCTCCGAAATTGTCCCGGATATTGCCGGCGAGGTCCTGTCATCCGCCGGGCTCGAGCGGTTGCGCGGCATCGATCCGTCCACGCTACCGCGCGTCGAAGGTGATCCGCGCATCGGCCCCTGTGTCGGACAGGTCGGCAAATTCATCTGCATCGGCCTCAACTATTCCGACCATGCCGCCGAGTCCGGCATGGCGGTTCCACCCGAACCGATTATCTTCATGAAAGCGACCAGCGCCATCTGTGGCCGAATGACGGTATTGAGATTCCGCGCGGTTCCGAGAAGACTGACTGGGAGGTCGAGCTCGGCATCGTGGTCGGCAAGGCGGCCAAGTACGTGAACGAGGCGCAGGCGCTGGAGCATGTCGCGGGCTATTGCGTCGTCAACGATGTCTCGGAACGCTCTTTCCAGATCGAGCGCTCAGGGCAATGGACCAAAGGAAAGAGTGCCGACACCTTCGGCCCCGTTGGCCCGTGGCTCGTCACACGCGACGAGATCCCCGATCCGCAGAACCTGCGCATGTGGCTGGAGGTCGATGGCAATCGCTATCAGAATGGCAGTACGGAGACCATGGTCTATGGCGCTGCGTTCCTGGTGAGTTATCTGAGCCAGTTCATGAGCCTTCAGCCGGGAGACGTGATCGCGACCGGTACGCCCCCCGGCGTCGGCATGGGAATGAAGCCGCCGGTTTACCTGCGCCCCGGCAACCGTGTTCGCCTCGGCATTGAAGGTCTTGGCGAGCAAGAGCAACTCGTTAGAAGCTGGAATGGGCAAGGCTAGCCTGCCCGTACAAATTACATAGTGGCGGGGCTCCATCGCGCCGCCTCAGCAAACAGTAGCAATCACCAGCCCCTCGTGAAGATCGGGAGACGTCAATGAAGATCGGGATCATCGGACTTGGCCGCATGGGCGCTGCTCTTGCAACGCGGCTTCAGAGTTGCAGCCATGAACTCGTGGTTTGGAACCGCACGCCTGACAAAGCGGAGGCGCTTGTCGGGGCCGGTGCGGTTTTCGCGGAGTCGTCGGCTGCGGTAGTTGCAGGTTCCGAGGTGATCATTACCTGTCTTCTGGATGCGGATGCTCTGGAAGCCGTCTTTGGTGGCGAGCGCGGTATTCTAGCCTCGGACGTGAAGGGCAAGCTTTTCATCGAGATGAGCACGGTTCAGCCCGGGACACAGCGATCCTTGGCGGAGCGGATCACGTCGAAGGGGGGCGCCTATGTGGAATGTCCGGTGAGTGGCTCCACCGGCCCGGCCCGCGAAGGTCGGCTGATCGGCCTTGTTGGTGGGGCGCCGGACGATGTGGTTCGGGCACGTCCGATCCTTGAGCAGCTGTGCCGCCGCATTGAACATGCAGGGCCAGTCGGGGCAGGGGCAAGCCTGAAGCTGGCCGTCAATCTGCCGCTGGTGGTCTACTACCAAGCGCTTGGCGAGGCTTATGCGCTCTGCCGCCATCTCGGAATTGAGCCGGAGCGGATCGTCGATCTGTTTTCGGATACGTCGGGCGGTGCCAATATCCTGAAGGCGCGTGGACCTATGGTTGCCAAAGGCATGCGCGGTGAGGCCCCGCAGCCCGTGACATTTGATGTTGATTCCTTCCGAAAGGATTTGAGGACCATGATCGCGGAGGGGCTGGAGCTGGGATTTTCGCTTCCCGTCGCTGAACGGGCTCTCTCAGTATACGATGAGGCCAGCGGGCAGGGTTGGGGCTCTCGCGATGGGACCAGCCTTGCCGGTTACTGGCCAAGCCGTGCTGCGGATAGAGCTTCGAAGCAGTAGGCTACAGTCGACAGACCAGCCCAAGATCGTTCATTGGACATTCGCTGAGCACCAGTTTTGTTGATCCAGTGAACGTCAGCAGCTGGCACACCTGTGGCGCTAGCCCAAGGGCAGCAATCCTCACGTAACCGGACATTCCAAAAAGTGACTGACTTAACTGTCTGGCCCGGCGCAAGCCTTAGGTCGTGCTGTCACCGAACGTGGAAGGAAGTGGACGCGTCAAACCCACCTCCTCACCAAGTGGGGAATCGACAGCACCTGGAACTTGCGGAGGATTTTATCTGGCGCTGCCGAAGCAAATCCAATATGGTTGTATGATGCAACCGTATTGGTTCCTCAAATGAGCACGCAGCCTGCCGTCATCGAACAGATCCGCTCGGCTTCCCGCCAGCTCGTCCGCGAACTGGGATTCATGGGGGGCGCTTTCGCCGGTACGGAGCTGCCCCCATCAGCCGTCCACGCCTTGATCGAGATCGATGCCTGTCCAGGCATAACGGCGCGTCGGCTCGGAGACGTCCTCCGTCTGGAAAAATCCAGCATCAGCCGCATGCTCCAGAAACTCGTCCTGTCAGGTGACGTGCTGGAGCAGGTAGACACAAACGACAGCCGCAGCAAGAGACTGACCCTGAGTGCGGCTGGGCAACAGCGTGTGGCCGCGATCCACGCCTTCGCCACCAAGCAGGTGGTAGAGGCGTTGGATCGCTTGGGCCCCGGGGAGGAGCAAGTGGTTGCCGCAGGACTGCGGCTTTACGCCGATGCCCTGGCCTCCCGTGCCGATCACGGCGCGCGCCCGGAGATCCGGATCGCTCGCGGCTATCGGCAGGGTATCATCGCGCGGATCACTCAGATCCACGCACACTATTATGCAAGGATTGCCAACTTCGGGCAGCGGTTCGAGTCGGTCGTAGCCGCCGGATTAGCCGCCTTCTGTGATCGCCTCGAGAACCCGCGAAACGCAATATGGTCGGCCTCCCGGGAAGAGGACATCGTCGGCTCCATCGCGATCGACGGGGAGGACATGGGAGAGGACATCGCCCATCTGCGCTGGTTCATCATAGATGACGGCGTGCGTGGTGGCGGGGTTGGGCGTCGGTTGCTGTCGGAGGCTCTTGCCTTCGTGGATGCACAGGGTTTCGCAGAAACCCATCTGTGGACCTTCAATGGCCGCTCGGCCGCCCGTCATCTCTACGAGGCGCACGGCTTCACTTGCGTCGAGGAGCGCCTCGGCTCGCAGTGGGGAAGCGAGGTTCTGGAGCAGCGCTTCGTCAGGCCCCGGCCCCCTGCGACAAACCCTTGGCCCTGATTGGGGCCGAGCTGTCCCGCTCCATAAACAATCCTCCGCGAAATGCCATCCGTCGCGAGCGGATACAGGCTCAGCGTGAGGCAGACGCTGGCTGGAAAGGGCTTCTTTTGGTAGGAGGCGGAAGTGCGTCGGCCTTTTCTGCAAAGGGACGCTTATCGGATTCTATGTTTGGCGTTTCGTAACCCATGCCGCGAAGGAAAACAGTGCTTCGCTGTTAGGGCCGCATCTGCGAACTTGTAAAGTTATACAATAATATCAGGAATTTAGAAGAAAATTATGGCGGAGAGGGGGAGACCCTCCGCCAATTTCCCGCAAAACCCTTGGAAATCCCGGGAATCCAGCAGGTCCGGCCGGTCGGCCACGATACTTTTACGATACTTTCGACTGTACCCGACACTGTACATTTTCGGCAAGGGGGTCCGGGATCCCGCCTTCCGGTCCCGAAGAATGCGCCGTCGAACGGCCCGAGCAGGATCCGGCAACAGGCCGGCCGGTGGTGTCAGCGGGGCTCGTTTTGGCATTTTGGCTGGTGGCGGGTTGTCGAGGTGGTGGGGGGCAAGCCCGGATCTTCCTGATCTTAGCGGGAGCTTGGCTTGTCCGGGCGGGATCCAGCGGTTTCGACAAGGCAGACCAGCACGAAGACGGCCACGACCGTGACCAGCTCCATGGCCTGGGTGGCCCATTCAGGCGCACCGTTCGACAGCAGACCAAGCGTCAGGCCCGACAGCAGGGCCGCGGCAAGAGCGGACCAGATCAGCATGTTGACCTCATTCGTCAGCGGATGCCGGTGTCTAGGCCAAGGTGGCTGAACCGAACCTGCACAGATCCGTCAGGTCCTCACCAGCCGGTACGCGCTGCCGAGCAGGTCGAACAGGTCCAGCAATCGCGCCACGTAGGGATCACGGGCCACGAAGCCAGTCTCCTCCCACTCCGCATTTCACTGGCGTTCAAGCGCGTCGATGAGGCGGTACAGGCGGCGTTGGTGCAGCTCCCGGTGGCGGGGCTGTTCGTGCCGCGGCAGGGCGGCAACGAGGTGGTCGAATTCGTGCTCGACGTCACCGACCGCCAGGAGGCCGAGGCTGGGCCATTGGCGTCTGGGTATGCGCGGGTGGCGTCGGCTAGGCCTGCGCAATGGAGGCTCCGTCGGGATGGTATTCGTCATGGGAAGCTTGAGCCAGGGCCGGGCCGGCGACGGCGATCAGAATGGCGGCGACAAGGTGCGTCTTGACGGCAGGCTCTCCAAATTGAAACCGGTCACACGCATCAGGAAGCGTCCGCGGTGCGCGCTTCATTCAAAGGCAATGGGCGCCACTCAGGACTGCCATGCTTCCGTTGTCTCGATCCCTGCCCTGCACGGTGGCCTCCGGGGCTGACGTCGAGCCGCCTAGAGACGCGCAGCCTGCAGGGCGTGGCTGGCGCGGCTGTCGTGGTCGTGCGGGTCCGGACCGATGCGTCCGAAGTCACCCCGCAGCGCCTTCAGCGCATACCGCTCCGTCTCGATCTCACGAGCCGTGCGAAAGCCAAGCCGCCGCAGGATCGGCAGGGGCGGACACCAGCCCTGCACCGCGTGTTGGAACAGAAATGCGGTCACGAGCGCGGGGAGGGCGAGCCAGCGCTTGTCCACGGTCGCGCCGAGCATCACGCCGGTGAGGGCCAGGGTCGAGGCGTTGGCTTCCAATGTCCGTTCAACATCCCACTCCTGATCAAGCTCGTGCAGCCGGCGGCCGATCTCCTCGGGATGGGCCGCATGCCAGCGGACGCTCTCCGCGATCTGCATCTCAATCTGACGGTTGATCTCCTGGCTCGTGTGCCTGGGAACGCGGTCGACGGTGCCTGCAACCATGGTTCAGCTTCCTGCAACAACAGGAGCAACGGGGCGTTGGCGGGTCGGTTCCACACGGTGGGCCGGGTGCATCCCCACCCTTGCATATTAATAAGAATATACTAAATTAGATCAAACTCATGAACGTAGGTGTGCAAATGCCCGCTGTGGAACTCGACCTTGAAACATTCGAACAGAAGGCGACCGAGGTTGCCGACGTCCTGCGCGCGCTCGCCAACGAGCGCCGGCTGATGATCCTGTGCAAGCTGGTCGAATGGGGCGAGGCCAACGTCACCACCCTGACCGAGGCGGTGGGCCTGTCGCAATCGGCCCTGTCGCAACATCTGGCCAAGATGCGGGACGAGGGCATCGTCGCCACCCGGCGCGAGAGCCAGACGATCTGGTACCGCATCGCCGACCCGCGCATCGAGCAACTCTTCGCCACGCTCTACGAGCTCTATTGCAAGCCAGCCAAGGTCAGAAAGTCCCGCTGATCGGAGGCCACGATGCAAAACTTCACTCCTGTGTCCTCCCTGATTGGGGGCCTCTTGATCGGTGCATCCGCTGCCCTGTTCCTGGTGTTGAACGGGCGCGTCGCGGGCATCAGCGGCATCCTCGGCGGGCTGCTCCATCCGGCCCGCAGCGAGGTCGGCTGGCGCCTGGCGTTCCTCGCCGGCCTGTTCATTGCGCCGCTGGTCTATGTCGTCGTTGGCGGCGCGCTGCCGCCCGTGGAGCTCGATGCCTCCCTGCCACTCGTGATCCTGGCGGGGCTGATCGTCGGCTTCGGCACGCGGCTGGGAGCGGGCTGCACCAGCGGCCACGGCGTCTGCGGCATCGGCCGCGGCTCACCGCGCTCGCTCGCGGCAACCGTCATGTTCATGATCACGGCCGTCGCCACCGTGTTCGTCACCCGCCACCTCATCGGGATGTAAGCCATGCCCCTGATCGTCTCCGCTTTCGTCTCCGGCCATCTCTTCGGCCTCGGGCTCATCGTCTCGCAGATGGTCAACCCGGCCAAGGTGCTCGGCTTCCTCGACGTTTTCGGGCACTGGGACCCGAGCCTTGCCCTGGTCATGGGAGGCGCCGTCGCGGTCTCGGCGTTAGGTTACCTGATTGCCAAGCGCCGCGGCGTGCCCGTACTGGCGCCGCGCCTGGAGATCCCGACCCGGCGTGACCTCGACCCGCGCCTGATCGGCGGGGCCGCCCTGTTCGGCATCGGCTGGGGCCTGGTTGGCCTGTGCCCTGGGCCGGCGCTGGTCGGCCTGACGTTCGGACCGTGGCAGGTGTTCGTGTTCGTCGCTGCCATGATCGTCGGCATGGCGGTTTTCCGCCTTGTGCCCGCCGACTGGCCGCAGGTCACCTTCCGGCGTGAGGCCGCCCGCATGGATGGCTGAGGTTCGAGCGCCGACCATCCAGTCTTCAAACACTGCGTCATCCCCTGAAAGCAGGAGCAAGCGTCATGTCCGCCCAGACTTCCTCGTCCTTGCACGGCCGCCCCATCGTGAAGGGCTTCTACGAGAAGCGCACCGGTAGCGTGCAGTACGTGGTCGCCGATCCCGAGACGAAGCAGTGCGCGATCATCGACCCGGTGCTCGACTTCGATCCGAAGTCCGGGGCGACCGCCACGATCCAGGCCGACGAACTCCTCACCCACATCGCGCGTGAGGGCTACACCCTCCAGTGGATCCTCGACACGCATCCGCATGCCGACCACTTCTCGGCGGCCGGCTACCTCAAGGATAAGACCGGTGTGCCCACCGCCATCGGCGAGAAGGTGGTCGAGGTGCAGAAGCTCTGGAAGGGCCTCTACAACTGGCCCGACACCTTCCCGACGGACGGCTCGCAATGGGACCGGCTGTTTGCCGACGGCGAGCGCTTCAAGATCGGCAACCTCGACGTGGAGGTGATGTTCACCCCCGGCCACACGCTCGCGTCCATCGCCTACGTCGTCGGCGACGCCGCCTTCATCCACGACACCATCTTCATGCCCGACAGTGGCACCGCCCGCGCTGATTTTCCCGGCGGCTCCGCCAAGGCGCTGTGGCAAAGCATCCAGCGCATCATGGCGCTGCCGGACGAGACGCGCCTGTTCACCGGCCATGACTACCAACCCGGCGGTCGCGAGGCGCAGTGGGAGAGCACGGTCGGGCAGCAGCGGCGTGAGAACAAGCACCTGGTGAAGGCGAAGACGGAGGAGGAGTTCGTGGCCCTGCGCGAGGCGCGCGACTGCGAGCTGCCGATGCCCAAGCTCATCCTGCACTCCCTGCAGGTGAACATCCGCGGCGGGCGCCTGCCGGAGCCGGAGGGGAACGGCAAGCGCTACCTCAAGATCCCGCTCGACGCGCTCAACGGTGCCCCCTGGGACGAATGAAGGAGACGATCATGACGAAGACTGCAAAGGACCTCGTGGCCGAGGCCAACAAGACGATTGAAACCCTGTCTGCCGAGGAAGCCTTAAACCTCGTGGGCGATCCCGGCGTGGTGCTCGTGGATGTCAGGGAAGGCGAGGAGTTGCAGAAGACCGGCAAGGTGCAGGGAGCGGTGCATGTGCCCCGCGGCTTCCTAGAATTCCAGGCCGATCCCACCAGCGCCTCGCACAAGCCGGAACTCGGCGGCGGCAAGCGCCTGGTGCTCTACTGCGCCTCCGGGAACCGGTCGGCGCTTGGGGCGAAGGCGCTGAGGGAGATGGGCATCGGGAACGTGGCGCATGTCGCAGGCGGCTTCACGGCCCTCCAGCAGGCGGGCGCGCCCATCGAAGAGGAGCGCTGAGCCACGCTGGCCGGTCGCTCAGCCCTGGTGCTCGCGCACCTGCCAGGCGATGCGGTTGAGATGGTGGTCGTGGATCCCGAACCCCTCCAGGCCATGGATGGTGTCGAAGAGGTAGTCCCGGCAGGAGCCGAGCGCCCCGCAGGCGGTGGCGATCACCCGGGCCGTGTCGGCCTCCGAAGTGGACCGGACATAGTTCGGGGCGTTGCGATTGATCGTGAAGGCGATGGCGAACGTGTCTTCGGCCAGGCCGGAGCCGTGCAGCCTGACCCAGCGCGGCACGTAGGCGCCCGTCACCATCTCGCGCCGCCATACCAGCTCAAGCTCGGCTTCCGCCTCGGCGCGGGCGATGCGGAAGGCCACGCCCCGGCAGGAGCCGCCGCGGTCGAGCCCCAGCACCAGGCCGGGATTGTCCGGGGTGCCGCGCCCGATGGGCGTGGACAGGCAGAACTCGCGGTGCCAGCCCCGGATCAGGACAGGCTTCTGCTCGACATGGTGGAAGGCCGGGTTCCAGATCAGGGAGCCATAGCCGAACAGCCAGACATCGCCCGGCGCGGGCTGCTCAGCCAGGGTCGCCTGGAGGGATGCGTGCCGCTCCTCATCGCTCAGCACGGGCAGATTGGTCCCGGAGCGGGCGATCATCTCATGCACGAAGCCGTCCCGAAGGGCCTCACGGGTCAAGCGATGGGACCGCTTCGGCGCGGTTGATCCTTCCATTCCAATCTCCACTGGGTCGGCACTCGCGCGGCCGTGAGGGGCTTGTCCCCTCCCGATCTCTCTGCATGCCACTGGTCGGTATGTAAGTCTTGGGGCAGAGGGATGTTCATGCCGGCGACGCATGGCAGCGTCACGCATGGTGCGCCGGCTCGAACAAGTGGCGCCCGGTCGACCATCGGGGAGCTATTGCGGCGCGAACGGGTTCCTGAACCCGCCCGCGCGCGCCGGTGCCTTGGGCGGGTGATGCGCCGCGAGATAGTCGAGGATCAGGTCGCGGTCGGCGCCCTGGATGTCGGGCATGCCGTGCCGCTCCGTCATCCAGGTCATCGTCTCGTCCCACCTGTCGCGGGTCATGCCCTGGTTCGACACCAGCCTGTAGCCGTGACACGCGGTGCACAGGCCGAAGGTCTCGTCACGGCCGGGCCCCTCCGGCAGGTCCTCGATCTGTTCATCCTTGGGCGTGAAGGCCTGCGCAGGCGCCTGCTGGGCCTGTGCTAGGGTAACAGAGGCCGATGCCGCTAGGGCAAGCATCGGCAGCCAGTGAACAAGTCGCACGATCAATGCCCCTTACCCCACCAAGACGGCCACGCGGTGCATGGCGTTGCCGCCATAGCCCTGCGGGTTCCAGTTATGGGCCACGGGCGGCTGCATCTTGCCGTTCGAGTCCGTGGCCCGTGTCCAGATCTCGTAGTAGCCGTCCGAAGGCAGCTTCACGGTCGCCGTCCAGCGGTTCCAGTCATAGCGGTTACGGGTGGGAGCGAGCGTCGCCTGGGTCCAGGTCTGGCCTGCATCCGTCGAGACGTCGACGCGCGACACCGTGAGATCGCCTGCCCAGGCGGCGCCGCGCAGGGCCACCTCCCGCGTGCCGGCCGGCAGCCTTGTGCCGTTGGCCGGGTTGGTGATGATGCTGCGCACGGGCATGGATTCGAGGATGCGAAAGTCCTTCTCGTCCGCCTTGCCGCCCGGCACCATGGGCGTGTTCGGCACCCGGTAAGAGGTGCCGGTCATGCCCTGGCCGTCATGCTCGCGATCCCGGATCGTGATCCGCGTCAGCCACTTGTGCGACAGCGAACCGGGCCAGCCAGGGATAACCAGCCGCAGCGGTCCGCCATGAATATTGGGCAGGGGCTCGCCGTTCATGGCATAGACGATCAGGCTGTGCGGCTCCATGGCCTTGGCGATGGGCATGCCGCGCGAGAGCGACTCCTTGGTCGTGTCCCCCGACAGGTGCGGGTCGGCACCGTAATGAGCGGTGTACTTCGCCGTATCCTTCAGCCCCGCGGCCTGGAGCACTTCGGCGAGCGGGATGCCGGTCCACTCGGCGCAGCCCGCGCCGCCGTTGGTCCATGGGTTGCCTCTGGCCTGCGGCTGGAAGAACGAGCGGCCGTTGCCGCCGCATTCGAGCACCATGCGGTAGGTTCTGGGCTGGAAGCGGGACTTCAGCTCGGCCAGCGTCAGCTCCAGCCGGTTGTTGACTTCGCCGTCGATGGTGAGCTTCCAGGCATCCGGGTTGGCTGCCGGCTCGGGAATCTGTCCGTTGTTGCGGATGAAGAACTTCGGGATCGGCGTGGTCTCGTCGTCGAGCAGATGCTCGGGGGTCTCGGCGACCAGCGGCCGTTCACCCAAGACGACGAGCCCCTTCTCCTTGCCGGGATAGTCGAGGGGCTGTGGCCCTGAAGACTGGGCAGCGGCACCTGATGCGGGAGCCCCTTGCGCCATAGCATCCGGAATGATTGAGCCTGACAGGTTGGGGGAGAGGGGAGTGCCGGCGCCCACGGCGGCTCCGAGGCCCACCAAGCTGACGCTGCCGAGGAAGCCGCGGCGGCTAACTCCTCCAGGCTCCAGGGGCTCGTGATTGTCAATGGGCAGTTCTTGGGGCGACCGCTCAGTTTGGCGTGTCATGGCGTTCCTCCGCATGGCCCCCGTCGCGCCGCGCCCGTGGCCGCAGCGTCGTTTGCCGCATGGTAGGACACCAAGCTTGACCTGTGAAGACAAGGCGGCAGTGCAGGGCGGTCTTCGAGTTGATCCACAAGGCGCCTCATCGCACCTCGGCTACTTCGCCAGCAACCGGCTGAGCGCGCCGGTCAATGCCTCACGGGAAATCTCGCCGACATGGATGGACCGGAGCTTTCCGTCCGCGCCGATGAAGAGGGTGACCGGCAGACCCGGCGTGGCGTAGTGTCGAGGCACGTCCATGCGCGTGTCGAGCAGCACGTTCGACAGCGTGAGCTTCTCGTTGTTCAGATAGCCCTCAATCGTTGTGCGCCTCTCGCCCTGGTTCACGAAGAGGAACGTGACGTCGTCCCTCGCCGCGGCCATCTCGGCCATCATCGGCATCTCGCGCCGGCACGGCGGGCACCAACTGGCCCAGAGGTTCACAACGACAGGTTTCCCCGTGAACGCCGTCAGGGATGTGCTGCCTCCCCTGATGTTCTCCAAAGCAGCATCCGGCATTGGCGTCGAAGGCGTGGCGTTGGTCAGTTGCCACACGACGTTCCACGCGAACAGCGCTATGGCGAGACTGAGCACCGCACCAATGGCGGTGCGGCGCGTGCGCACCAAAGCCACGGACACAGCGACGACAGAGCCGGCGGCCCATGGCCAGGAGAAGCCGCCCTGCCAGACCGCCAGGATGCGCCAGGGCTCAGTGGCGAAACCGGAGGCGTTCTCGACCACGTGGCCGAGACGCGCCGTGATCAGGCCTGCGATGAGGGCCCAGGTCGACCACCGTCCGATGCGGGGTTCCAGGCGGGAGTACAGGATCGACGTGACGGCCATGAAGGCACCGATGCCGACGAGGGCCGCGAGGCGATCACCGGCGAAGACGAGGGGACCAAGTGAAACGGCTTGCATGAGCCTGCTCGTCAGGGATCCAGCTTAAGGCAGCCTTAAGACCGGGTCCTGAACAGACGAGGCTTAAGCGGACGGGGCCTGTTTTCCTTGCACGTGCTCACAATCCATGGAACCAAGCCCCCAGCCCCAACCCGATCCGGAGCCGACATGCACGCCACCGCCCCTCGACCCCGCTCAGCCCTACGCGCCTTTCTCGACAACGAGGCCTCCGGTGGCGTTGTCCTCATGGGAGCGGCGGCCCTGGCGCTCGTCGTCGCCAACTCGCCCGCGAGCGGCGCGTACTTCGCGGCGCTGCACAGCTTCGTTCTCGGCTTGTCGGTGCTGCACTGGGTCAATGACGCCCTCATGGCGGTGTTCTTCCTGATGGTGGGGCTTGAGATCAAGCGCGAGATGCTCGACGGCCAGCTCTCCACCTGGCCGCGGCGGGCTTTGCCCGGGATTGCGGCGCTGGGCGGCATGGTCGTGCCCGCCCTGATCTATCTCGCCTTCAACGGTGGTCCGGACGGCCATCCCCACGGCTGGGCGATCCCGTCGGCCACCGACATTGCCTTTGCGCTCGGCGTGCTGTCGCTGCTCGGGCCGCGGGTGCCGATCTCGCTCAAGGTGTTCCTGACCGCGCTGGCGATCCTCGACGACCTCGGGGCGGTGCTCATCATCGCGGTGTTCTACACCGGCGACCTCAACCTCTACGCCCTGGGCGGCGCGGCCTTCGTGCTGGTGCTCCTGTCCGGCCTCAACCGGGCCGGCTTCACCGACCTGAAGCCCTATCTCCTGCTCGGTGCGGTGCTCTGGGTCCTGGTGTTCCTGTCCGGCATTCATGCCACGCTCGCGGGCGTGGCCCTGGCGCTCACGATCCCGCTGCGCGCCTCGCCTGGCAAGCCGGAGGACACGGCCTCGCCGCTGCATCAGCTCGAACACGCGCTGCAGCCGTGGGTGGCGTTCCTGATCGTGCCGGTCTTCGGCTTCGCCAACGCCGGCGTCTCCTTTGCCGGAATGTCGTTCGCCTCCCTCCTCAACCCGGTCCCGCTCGGGGTGGCGCTTGGGCTGTTCGTCGGCAAGCAGGTGGGGATCTTCGCGTTCTCGTGGCTGACGATCCGCATGGCCTGGGCCGACCTGCCGGCGAACGCCACCTGGGCGCAGTTCTACGGCGTGGCGCTGCTGTGCGGCATCGGCTTCACCATGAGCCTGTTCATCGGGCTGCTGGCCTTCCCGACCTCGCCCGAGTTGCAGGATGCCACCAAGCTCGGCGTGCTGCTCGGGTCCGGGCTGTCGGCGCTGGTAGGCGCCGCCCTGCTGGGCGTGACGAGGCCGGAAGCGAGACCCACCAAGTCGCGGTGACCCAAGGGGCCGTTCATCCGGCCCCTCTCCACGATAGCCTTAGAGGTTCATCACGATGGACAGCGAGCCCATGGCGATGAACACCAGGATCATCGCGGGGTAGACCGCGTAGACCAGTGACGAGGTCATGAACGGGCGAATGTCCTCGCCCTTGCGGGGACGCCCGAGAAGGAGGAGCGCTGCCGCGATACCCAGCATTGCAAATCCAAGTATCACGCCCACCGTCGTCTCCCTCGGCCTCCCTGATCAGCCGTGACGATAGTCTGGGAGGTCGCGAGAGCATTCAAGCCGTGCTCTGTTCAACAAACCAGGAGCAACTCTGCTGACGGTGTGCCCTGGGTTAAGGTCAACGAGAGAAGGCGTTCACAAGATGCAGGCGTGTAGCTGGAGATAGATGATGCTGAATTGGTGTGTTGGGGCTAGAAGGCCAAGCCGACACCCTCGACCGGGACACCAGACGTCGTTGAGCTTACGAACTCACAAGCGCTCCTGGGGCGGCCATGGCAACGCACAGTCATGGGCGCGACGTGGACGAGCGAGTGAGCGTATCAACATGCTTGAAACGAGATCATTGGGGAGGAGGGACAAGGGAGCTCTGCCCCGTCAGGAAAAGCCGTAAGATCATGTCTGGAACTGACCTGAGGAGCAATCCCGACTGCTGGTTCCGCGACCGTCTCCGTCACTCTGGATCACTCCTCCAATTTTTCCAGCCGCGACAACGCTCCCACAAACCCCCGTCGCCTAGAGATGCAGGGGCAAGGGTCCGAATGACGCGGCTGTTCTCTCCGGCAGACGGATCTCTCGCCGCCGCAGCTCCAGTGAGGACAGGGACCGTATCTTTTTAGGGGGCTGTCGGCCTGCCTGTTAGCAGTCGAAGTCGTACCCCGGGACCAGCCTCCCCAGTCGGGATCAGCAGCACTCCGCCTCTCTCAAGAGCGGCCACTACTTGAGCTGCCGTCGAGGGATGCAGGCAATGGCGGCCGTTCTCGTAGTCACGGATGGTGCTGCGGGAGAGGTTCGCATGATCGGCGAGCTCTTCCTGGGTCCAGTTCAGGAGGCCACGTGCGGCGCGGCACTGCTCGGGAGACAATAGCGGCATCCTGACTGCTCTCGTCCGAGGAACTCAACATTGTTCATTCTGGGCGAAGTTATGATCATGCCGCACCGAGCGCAAGCCGGCCAAGACGAACACTCGGCCAGCCTGTACAGGGGCAATCTGAAGGCGCCAGCAGCCCTCGTTCGACCCGTGGCGATGGATACTGGGCAGATATCGCTGTCGTCGCAGGACTTGGTATTGCCGGAAGCCTTGTAACGCGTTCAAATCGGACCTGATTAGGTACTTGCGAATCTTATGGCCATTTCCGCATCGCTCCAGATCTCGCTGACGAGCACGGCATAGAGCGTCGCGGCATCGTTCGCAGACCGAAGGCGAGCGGCTACATCGCCCTCCCGAAGGCGGCGAGCCGTGCAGGACAGCGCCCGCAAGAGCGTCCTGTTGTCATCCTCAGGGACGAGGATCATCACGACGAGATCAGCCGGCATGCCGTCTACTGCGCCAAAATCAACCGGTGGCTGAAGCCGCGCGAAAACGCCTACGGGAGCCTCGATTCCTGAAACTGTCGCATGTGGGATTGCTATCCCCCGGCCTAGTCCGATTGTTGTGCTGTCCTGCCGCTCAAGAAGGGCATCAAACACCATGGCGGGATCGAGGTCGACGCAGGCTGCCCCGATCTGTGCTAACGCCTTAAGAATGGAGAGTTTGTTCGTTCCAAGAAGCCTTGGGATGACGCGGTCTGGCGCGATGAAATCCGCAACTTTCACGTTGCTAACGTCCCCTTATAGCATGCCGAACCACGTGAGGGCACCGGCTGTTATTCCATATTTTCTGGATTATGTTGCCTGATGGGTGCCCCATGCACCACTTTGGGACCCAGGAATTCGTTTGTTGCCTACCTATCTCATGTTGCGTCAGTAATCCATTCTCGGTTGCAGACCAGATACGCAGCAATGTCGCCAAATCTGCCCCCGAAGCAAGACATCTTTAGGATGATTGGGGCTGAGAGAACGGCGGAGAGCGCTGGAGGGTGAGCACACATTGCGCTTCGATCCTTAATCGTCGAGTGGCGACTACCACGGTCCCGAACAAGTTCAGTCTTCAACATCGATGCCAAACTGGGTCAAGCACACATGAGCATCGCTCAAGCGAACCCCAAGCATGATGCAGAGGTTTGTCGTCGGTTTGTGGACGAGGGTTATAGACTCCGGCTCCCAATTCGTATCAAGGCCACGCCGCCTTGTGCATCGCATAGGGGATGATTGCGCACCATACACGCAGGGGAAAGCGAAACTCATTCCACGTCCGAGGGATCAGCCGGAACAGCAAGCCAATGCGTCGGCAGCAGCACAACGCTTGTGTCGATATAAGCCAACCATTTTCCTCGAAACCAGACGCCGGTATGCCAGCCGCCTTGGTCTGGACAGAAAAGCAGTAGGGGATGGTCATCCTCTTGCGGAGCAGTGGAAATTGGGTGCGGTATCAATGCGGCCCCTTATGCTGGTTGCTGCAGCGTTTATGCTCAGCATCGCTCAGCAACGCAAGAGGGTGAGCATGGCCCTAAAGGACTTCGGATTCATCTTGAATTGAGAGCACCGGACCAACGTACTTGCTGTTATTCTGTCGATTGCAAAAGTATTTACAGTAGTCCTGGACTTGGTACCAGTCATCAGTCGACCGCTGTGGCGCCCTCAGGGCACGAACGTTGTTCCGATTCGCAACACGCTGGTTCTTTAGGGCGCTGCCCAAACTGGCGTAGCTTGGTCATCGGCAAGCGGGTGCAAGGGTGAGGCCGCGCGCGGGGCGGTGGGGATAGAAGGAGGTGAGAGGATCCAATAGATGCGAGACGAGCTCACCACCCAGTCAGGGCAACGTGGCGGGTTGAAGGCTCACGTTAAGTTCTGTCGAGCAGTACTCCATAGATCCATCCTAGTGAGGCTCCGAACAGGAGATGGAGCAGGACCGGCGTGAGGCTGGGTTGAGGGGCAGAGACCAGATCGGCCGCCCGGGTCACAATGATCACGAGCAGCCACGCCAGCGCACCGAACACGACACCCTTAAACCAGAAGGGAGGCGGCAGGAGCGGATTCAGCACCGCAAGGAGAGGCCCCCACAGGAACGTACCGACGGCGAAATGAGCGATCCAACTCAGCTCGGTCGGTGCAAACACAATTCCACTTGCGGCGTGGACAGGGTCGGCGGCTTGGATCATGCCAGCGAACGAGACCAGGAGTACCGCGCCCGATACCGCGGCTGAGGCAACAAGCCCTGCTATGATGCCTTTCCCGATGTTGATCATGAAGTCCTCACGGTGACCGATCTCTGCTGTTCAACAGCCGACGGGCAGGGAGGTTTCCCAGGTATATCCGCAGTTCACGGCGTTGCGAGCGGCAGGGCGGCGTACGCGGCTGTCCCGAACAGAAGAGCCAAAAACCATCCTCCCGCTCCTCTAAAGGCTCTTCTTCAAGCCCGGTGAGAACGATCCAGCCGCAAGGAAGGCTCATGGGTGGACGGTGGCCAGTCGCGCAAGCCCCCGACCGATGCCCCTGCCGAGCAGCGGAGTTGCCGCCAGCATCCAGCCGCTCTGATTACCGTAATCCGCCTGTGATGTTCGCGCAGGCCCTGATCGTTGTCGGGGCGTTGCAAGCCATGGCGATGTCGGAGATGAGGAGGCCTGCAGCGAGAGAAATCCACGGTTCTCTTCCGTCCCACATCGGAAGGTTCCCTGGCAAATGACGACCTCCGGCTGAAGATGCACAACCCGGTACACCACGGAGTTCCTGTCTTCGAGGAACATCCACCTGCCGCATGGCGCCGTCTGCAGAAGCACAGGGTTCTTGCCTGAGATATGCACGGCGGAGAACGAAAGAGCGATGAATGTGGCGCGGGTGCTTTGATACAGTATCGTGTCCTGTCCCGCCGCAGACATGTTTTCGCCAACGTGTGTTCTCGGCAGGAGTTCTGGGGCAAGAATGAAAAGGTCTTACTTGTCACCGCGGCTCTGCAGATGGGAGCGGATATCGTGCGGGACGACGAGGTTCATCGCAAAGGCAAGGGATGGAAGGCCGAATGTGCTTGCGAAGTCTGCCGACGGGACAAGAAAGGAGCACAATGCTTCCGCCTAGAACACGGTGACAAGGGCCCTTCGCCAGCCGCCCATGCCAGTCCGCCCGCGAGCCGCAGATAAGGACCATGATCGAACGATCTGGGCGTACGAGCTTGCTCCTCTGCTCTCATGGAGGTGAACCATCGGCACCGCGCTGAGTTGCCTCATCAGATTTGCTGTCTTGTCGCGATAGGAGATGATCATGTTCAAAGGCCTTCTGCTCTGGCTGATTGGTATTCCGATCCCGATCATTATCCTTCTGTTCCTGTTGTTCTGATCTGTCATTTTCTTAATGGAGGGCCATGGCATGGCAAAGCCGCTCAGCTTGATATTTCCGCTTCTCGCTTGCGCCCTTTTGCCGAGCGTGGCCCTGTCGCAGGCGCAGTCCTCAGGGTGCGGTGATGCGGTTACGGTGCAGAGGGGTGATACGCTCAGCAGCATCGCCGAGCGCTGCGACGTCACAGAGCGGAGCTTGATGCGGCTCAACCCACGTATCGAGGGGTCCCGAGATCTCCGAGTTGGTATGCAGCTTGATGTAAATGGCGATGTCGGCGAGGGGCTCGGGCGCCTTGGGTCCCTTGCGGGGCAGGCTGTCGGCACGTTATCGGACTTCGCCCGCAATCTCGGCTCCTCAGCCCAGGATCTTCTCGACAGAAACCCGGACCTTCGCCAGCGGATGGAGAGCGTTGAGCGTCGGCTCCAGAGCTCCGGGACAGGCTCGGTCAAAGGATCGGTATCGGTCACTCCGGCAGAGATTGCCCCAGGTGCGACGCTAGCGGTGACGGCACAGGGCCTACCGTCCGACACGCCAGTCGTCATCGGCGTCGGCCGACGCCAGTCGGCCTACGAGGTCATTGAACAGACGCGTACAGCGTCTGATGGTACCCTTCGCATGAACGTGCGTGTTCCCGATTGGGCAACGGACATGAGGCAGCTGACAGTCGTCGTGGCTGCAGAGAACAGTGAGTGGAGTGTTAGATCCGCGCCGATCACAGTAGCCGGATCGAGGCCCTGAAGAGTTCGAAGCTCAGACAGAGCGACCTGTTGGAACGAATTGTAGTCAATTCGGCATTCCACATCAGCTACCGATGCGGCGTCCTTGAACGGTATCCAGACAGGTCTCGTGATCCTGATCATCATCGCCGAAGGTCCGGCCCGACACTCCTGTCGAAGTCGAGTGATGTCGCCCAGTGGAGCCCTCGATCTCGCACAAGCGGCGATCATGGGAACCCCGCTCCCGGGGCCCGCCGAGCGTTGTAGGTGCGTACATTGGTGCTCACCGCCGACCGTAGGTGATATACGCCGATTGGCATGATCATCCCAAGATATGGGCGATAGCTTCAACGTTCCTTTCCCGCGGCGTAGCGCGCATTCACCTCAAGTGTATCGGAACTCAATGTGAGGCCTGTCCGCGGCACCTCGATAGAAAGGGTGTACCCGTGGTCTCTTGCTCTCAGCCACTCCGGCAGACGAAGACCTGCGTGGAGTTCACCTTGATCATCCACGCGCGCGGCTTTCAAGATGAGGTGGTGCTCCGGCAAACTGCTGTTGCCGCCCTTAATCCAGACGCGCGCGCCGGGCGGCAGGTTGGACGCTGTGATAGTAATGCGCCCCCCGGGTGTCAGAACTGGCGGCTTGACTGCTATAGTGTGGGTGTCGCGGACCAATTCAGCTTGAAGGAGCTCGCCTTCCTGCAGGACCTGCGGGAGTGTCAGCATGGTCCCGACCGGCAGGATATTGGGATCATGAAGATGCGGGTTGGCATCGATCAGAGCGGATAAGGTTGTGCCACAGCGTTGTGCAATAGCCGAAAGGGTATCGCCAGGCGAGATTGTAACCGTTGAACTGCAATCGCCGGGCGAACGAGCCTGGACGTCGGAACTCATCGGCAGGATCCCGACCGCAGCTAGCAGCCAGGCTGCGAGGAGAGTTGAAGGCTCCGCATCTCTGAAAGCACAAATTTTTAGCCTGTCCATAGGAGGCGAACGGGCACAGGGTGCTACGGTTCCAAGCGCCCGCTGTGTCGATTAGGGATAAAGGCCGTCTGGCGAGGGAGATCCTCGCCAGGCTTGTTGCCACGTCGGAGAGCCGAGACGGCCCTTAGCGCATGGCGTTGATCTGGACCTGCTGGTTGTTGTCGAGCTCGCGGAAGTTGCGGTTGTTGCTGTCGAAGGGCTGCATGGCGCGGAGCTGATCCTCGGTTACCCCCTGGATCACAAGCCGGTCGCCCTGCATCGCCACCCGGTCGGTCGGAACCGCGATGTCGCGCTCGCCGATGCCAAGGAAGCCGCCGGCACCGACAACCAGATACTGCTTGCCGTCCTGCCCCTGGACGACCCGCTCGACATCGCCGAGCTCATTGCCGCGCGCGTTGTACAGGTCCATGTCGGTGACGCGGGAGACGGCAAGGGCTTGCCCGCCCGGAAGCGCGCCGGTCGCCTGCGGGCTGGTGTCCGCCGGCTGTCGGGAAACGGCGGCCTGCTGCTGCGATTGCGGCTGTTGCTGTTGCGCGCCAGCCGTCTGCTGGCCTCCGCCCATCCGCTCAATACGCACCTGTGGCTGGCCCTGAGGCTGGTTCACGACGACGCGCGGCTCCGCGCGCTCATAGCGCACCTGTGGCTGGCCTTCCGCCCGCTGAACCTGCACGTTGGGCTCGGCATTTGCCTGCTGCTGGACCTGCACCTGCGGCTGCGCCTGCTCGACCTGAACCTGCGGCGGCTGCTGCGGCTGCTGGATCTGCACCTGCGGCTGGGGCTGGTTGACCTCCACCTGCGGCTGCGCCATCGCCACGTTCACGTCGGGTTGGGGCATCCGCACGATGATCTCCGGCTGCGGAATGTCGACGGTCACCGTCGGCTGCGGCTGCCGCACAAGGATCTCGGGCTGCGGCTGGTTCACCGTCACCTGCGGCTGCTGTTGCTGAACCGTCACCTGCGGCGAGGCCTGGTCGACGCGCACGGTCGGAGTGGGCTGCTGCACCACGATGCGTGACGGATCCTGTCCGCCCTGGCTCTGTGCCGTCTGCTGATTACCGCCCTGCGTCGCGCCAACCTGGGCCGGTGGCAGTGCGTTCTGGATCTGCTCGACCGACTGTAAATGCTCGCGCAGGCTCGGGACGGTCTGCTGCGCGAATTGCTTGAGCTGCGGGTTGTCGCCGTTCTGTGCATACTGATCGAAGAGCGTGACCGCATTCCGGTGCGCGGTCACCTGCATCTGGACATAGGCGCGGTCGAAGCCGGTACCTGAGGAATTCTGCAGCGTCTGCATCATCTGCTGGTGAGGTTGATCGAGGCTGGTCGGGACGGTGACGCCCTGAATGCCCTGTGCGGTGGACTTCAGCTTGTCCGTGGCGGCCGTGTGATCCTGCACCATGCGCTGGGCGAACTGGCGAACGCGGTCATTCTGCGATTTCTGTTGCGCAAGCTGGCTCGACTGAATTTCGAACATGTTGCTGATCGCGGCCTTGTTGACGAACTCGGCCGCGGCGGGAGCTTGGGCGCCGGGCTGGGCCGGGCGAGCCTGTGAGCTCTGCGGGGTTTGCGACGGACTGGTCTGCGCCAACGAGACAGCCGGCACGAGGGCAGTCGATGCAGCAATAGCCAATAAGCGAAGCTTCATGTCTAGTCTCCTCTCGTTGAGTGATCGGAACTCTGGCTTGGATGGCGGGCGTGACACCTGCCCATCCCATGTCCCAGTGACCGGCAGCCATTACTGGCGGCAGCCGAGAAACAGGCCTCGTGACGCGACGAAGCCAACTGCCTGATTATCACTTCAGGCGGGGAATGGTTCCGCAGTGACTCTGATCTTCAGCTCTTGCGTTGGCAGCCGCGCTTGGCTCATCGTTGCCCAACTCGCAACCCCGCTCGCTTGGCACGCCAACAGCATTCACTGGGGTCAGAGGCTTGATCGAGAGGCGCCCTTCGATTGTTCATCTTTGCTTCTACCGTCAACGATCACCTCATTGAGGTGGCGCGGTGCAGGAGGGGCATCGCCCGCAGGCCACCCTTCGCGCTGACGCGTGCGGTCGCCGTCCGTATCCTCGGTCTGGTCGTGCAGCAGCACAACATTGGTCGGGAACGGCAGGTCGATGCCTGCTTCGCCCAAGGCCTGCTTGACGGCGTGGATCACATGTCCGCGAGCCCGCACCACATCTGCGCGCTGCGGCGCGGTCCACCAGCGCACCTTGATGTTAACGCTCGACCCGGCAAGCTCCCACGGAAAGGCCTCCGGGGCTGGGCTGTCCGACACGCCAGGCACATCTTTCAATGCGTTGCGGATCACCTCGCAGGCTTTCGCCACGTCATCCCCGTAGCCAATGCCGACATCGTACTCGCTGCGCCTCTGCTCAAAGGCGGTGTTGACGGTCACGACCTCGGTGTAAACGTTGCTGTTAGGGATGATCACCCGGCGGCCGTCAAAGGTCCTGATCAGAGTCGCCCGCGTCTCGATCCGCTCGACCGTTCCTTCATGCGATCCCACTATCACCTGGTCGCCTTGGCGGAAGGGTTGGCGCAGGAGGATGAGCAGCCCCGCGAGCCAATTCTGCAGAATGTCCTTGAACGCAAATCCAATCGCAATCGAGCCGACGCCCAGGGTTGTCAGGACATCAGCGGGCTTGACCGAGGGGAACACGATGGTGGCGACGACCAGAAGCCCGAGCATGATGATTGACCAGCGGGCGAAACCTGCCAGCAGGGCCGCCAGATCCGGACGTCGCTGCAGCATGAAGACCCGCTGCACGGCGGAGCGTGTCCCCCATGCGATAGCAAGGAATATCAGGAACACCACCAAGGCAATGCCGAGATTGGGCAGGATCCACCAGAACCCGGTGATGAAACCCTCGATCCGCTCCAGCGTGATGTTGGCGTCTGTTTCCACGGCAGGGCTCCTGCTATAGTTCCCAAGGTCGGAGCGCAACGTGGGGCTGGTTCCCAATGTTCCGGTGCAACTGCTCAACTGCTCCAGAGGGGTGCTCGACGGATTCGGAAGTTTGACGGGGTCCGGCGATTGCCCCATCTGGGCCTTGGCGGGAGAGGAAGACTGAGCGCGAAAACTCTGCCCGGGATAATTGTTCCGCCACTGGCATCAGGGATCTGGGTTGGCGCCGAGCAATCCTGAAACGATGTATCAAGCACGACAGCGACGGCCGGTCCACAGGCGGCACTCATCATTCCAAGACGCCTATTCATTGCCTGAAACCCTTCCGTCTACCGACGCGATCTGGCGAATAGCCCAACTGTTCAGGGTTTAGGCGCCGAGCACGGCCGGATTGTCCGATGGCAAGATGCTGTCTTGGGTGGATCTAATCCAACAATGAAGGATTATCGGGAGGAGGTGGGGGCAAGCGGTCACAGGAAGGCCAGCGATGCCACGGCCAGATGCTGAGCAGCCAACGCCCAATATCAACAGGCCTGTCTTCCTCATCTCGGCAGGCCTCATCGCAGTGTTTGTGGCGTTCGGCGCCATCTTTCCCGAGACTGCCGGTGCTTCCTTCTCAGCCGTGCAGCAATCCATCGTCGAGGGGTTCGGATGGTTCTACATCGCCGCAGTGGCGGGGTTTCTCGGTTTCGCGCTCTTTCTCATGCTGAGCCGCTACGGTGAGGTCAAGCTCGGCCCGGACAACGCCGAGCCGGACTACAGCTATGTGTCATGGTTTGCGATGCTGTTCAGTGCCGGAATGGGGATCGGCCTGATGTTCTTCGGCGTGGCCGAACCGATCTTCCACTACACGGCGCCGCCGGTGGGGCCCGGCAACACGCTGGACGCCGCGCGCCAAGCCATGGTGATCACCTTCTTCCATTGGGGCTTGCATGCCTGGGCAGTCTACATCGTGGTCGGCTTGGCCCTGGCCTACTTCTCGTTCCGCCATAACCTTCCCCTTACAGTCCGTTCGGCGCTCTACCCGGTTCTGGGAGAGCGCATTCACGGTCCGGTTGGAAATGCCGTTGATATCTTCGCGATGTTTGGGACGATGTTTGGGGTCGCCACCTCGCTCGGGTTGGGCGTGCTGCAGGTGAATGCCGGACTTGAGCATCTCTTTGGGTTGCCCTCAACTGTCGGCATCCAGCTCATGCTCATCGCAGCCATTACGGCCCTTGCCACGGTGTCGGTGGTCCTGGGCCTTGATGTTGGCATCCGCCGCCTCAGCGAGCTCAACGTCATTCTCGCCATCGTCATTCTTGGCTTTGTTCTCATCGCCGGTCCGACCCTGTTCCTCCTTCGGGCCCTGATGCAGAACATCGGTGCCTACCTCAGTGACGTCGTGCGTCTGACCTTTCGCACCTATGCCTATGAGCCGAACGAGTGGCTCGGCAGCTGGACCCTGTTTTACTGGGGCTGGTGGATCTCGTGGTCGCCTTTCGTCGGCATGTTCATCGCCCGCATCTCCCGCGGGCGCACGATCCGCGAGTTCGTCATGGGCGTGCTTCTTGTCCCGGTTCTGTTCACCTTCCTCTGGATGACGGTCTTCGGCGACACGGCCCTCTGGATGCAGATGAATGGCATTGCCCCCATTGCCCAAGTCGTCACGGACAACATGCCCGTGGCCCTCTTCGCGCTCCTGGAGGCGCTGCCGTTTTCAACGGTTACATCGCTTGTGGCAACGCTTCTCATCGTGACCTTCTTCGTGACCTCAGCCGACTCGGGAGCCTTGGTGATTTCCATCATTGCCTCAGGCGGATCGGAGGAGCCGCCCGTATGGCAGCGGGTGTTCTGGGCCGTGGCGGCCGGGGTCATTGCCGCCGTCCTCCTCGTGGCTGGCGGGCTTCAATCGTTGCAGACGGCCGCCATCGCCGGCGCGCTGCCGTTTGCTGTCATCATGGTTGTCCTGTGCTACGGATTGCTGCGGGCGCTCCAGAGCGAGCGGGCCCATCCGGCGGAACGCTTGAGCATCCCAGCCTATCGTCCTGTGCCCCAGGCCGCCATTGGCGGCAATTGGCAGCGGACCCTCAACCGCATCATCCGCTTTCATGGCCGTGACGAGGTGAGCGCCTTCCTTGACCACAGCGTCAAGCCAGCCCTTGAGGCTGTGGCAGTACAATTGCGGGAGCGTGGCTTGGAGGCTCAGGTGGCGTCCGAGATTGATAGCGTGAAGATCATTGTTCCGCACGGATCACATGATGAGTTTTGCTATCGGGTAGCCATGCGCAGCTATCGCGTGCCGAGTTTCGCCTTTCCCGAGCTCGCGCCGCGCGAGGGCAAGGAGCGGCGCCACTTCCGAGCCGAGGTTTTTCTGTCGGACGGCGCACAGCACTATGAAGTCACCGGATACACCCACGACCAGATCATCAATGACTTCATTGCGCAGTATGAGCGGCACATGCAGAGGGTTCAAACCACAGTGCGCTAGGGGTCGGAGGCCAAAGCAGTTCGGTCCGACATCGGGATTTCCTAAGGGCCCCTGCTTCGAGGGGCGGCACGGACCGGGCTGCAGGAAGTAAGGACGGTTTACTGTGTCGACGAGCAATCTAGAGCTGCTGAGGTTCTACAGAGGCGAGATCAAGTACCAAAGCGACCTCCTGTCGAGCCGCCTCAGTTCCTTGCTCACTTCACAGTCCTTCCTGCTGATCGCCTACGCTTCAGCCATGAGCGGGCTCATCGGCCACTGGAAGGATCCCTTTACCCTGGTGTTTCCGCCGGTCCTGGCCGTCCTGGGCCTTGTGCTGTCGCTTCAGGCTTGGCCAGGCATCCGGGCCGGGTATGCCGTGATCGGGCTGTGGTACCAGAAAGAGCGCCAGTTGCTCGCCGGAGACAATAACCTGAACGAGTTCGATTACCTTCCAGCGCCACCTGAAACAGGCGACGAGCCGGACGAGTGGCTCCACAAGCGCTCCCGGGAAGGGGCGCTGTTCACGCGACAGGCACCCCTGATGTTCACTTTGGCCTGGTGCTATTTTGTGGCTCTTCCCTTCGTGATGTATAGCTTCGCCTGAGCATGCGCGAGGCCTACTCCTTCGTCGGCCGAGGCACTCCTGTGATTGATGCCTGACCGTTGCAGGTCCAGGGTCAGGGCCGCGATGAGGGGACGCACACCTTGGTGTCAGGATCTTCTCAAGGGGCTTGCCCTTGAGCGAACGAAGCGTTTTAAGGCCGTCGCCACTCGTACAGAGGGTTATGGAATAGGAATATGAGCGTAGCGAATTTCGTTGGATTGTGCGGGGCTGCGGCCTACCTGTTGGCTTACGGCCTGCTGCAAATGGGCAGATTGAAAGTCGAGGATGCCCAGTTTGTGCTGCTCAATGTTGTTGGCACGTTGGCAATTCTTTATTCCCTCATCGCTGATTTCAATTACCCGTCGTTCGTCATGTATTCCGCTTGGCTGATCTTCACGATCATGGGCTATGTGCGTTCACGCTCGAAAGGCCCGTCCCGGCGGCCATGAGTACCGCCTAAAGTGTCGGACGAGGAACCTGACGGAAATCGATTGCTGCTGGTGAGTGCCATTGCGGTGCTCAATGGCTTTAGCGCGTAAGCAGGAAAGAATGGGCGCTGCTGCTTCGGATTGTGCAGGCGATCCTTGTAGGCGCTAAGAGAGCGAATCTCAAGGCCACGCACCCGCTCCAATTCCGCCTGCTCAATTTGCGCTGATCTGATGTCCACGACGGCTGTGGCGGGCTCCTCCTGACCAGTGGGATCACGGCTCACACTCTTGTGAGCGATGGGGGTGAGGGGCGGCTTGATCTTAAGTCGCCTGGCTTTTACCCGACATTAACCGCTGCCCTTGAGCCTCCCCCAGCAGACGCTGCTTTCTCCATCCGATATTTTTCAGGGTTCATCGTTGTTGAGAAGACTGCTTTTCCGTTCCATTCGCACTGCAGTTCAATCACGCTTGGTGCAGGCTCATCTCATAATCTTTTCGCTGCTTCTGATCCCGGCCTCGGCCTGGGCGAATGAGCGCTACGCCGGCATCGTGTGGGACATCACGTCAGGCAAAGTGCTCTATTCCGACGCTGCCGACGAACGCCGCTATCCGGCATCGCTGACCAAGATGATGACGCTTTTTGTCTTGTTTGAGGATCTGGAGAGGGGACGGGTCACACTCAAGACACCGCTTAAGGTCTCGCCCCATGCCGCAGCGCAGGTTCCAACCAAACTCGGATTGAGGGCGGGAGAGACCATTCCAGTCGAGGTCGCCATCAAGGCGCTCGTGACGCGCTCCGCCAACGACGCCGCGGTCGTGATCGCCGAGAACCTTGCCGGGAGTGAGCCGGCTTTTGCCGAGCGCATGACCCGGACCGCTCACGACCTCGGCATGACCAGCACCCGCTTCCGCAATGCCTCGGGGCTGCCCAACCCGGATCAGGTCACGACGGCACGAGACATGATGATGCTCGGCGCCGCGCTCCAAGTCAGGTTCCCGCGCTACTACGCCTACTTCAAGACCCGCGCGTTCACCTACAAGGGCCGAACATACAGGAGTCACAACCGTCTGGTCGGCCGGGTTAACGGCGTCGACGGCATCAAGACCGGCTACATCCGGGCATCCGGCTTCAACGTCGTGACCTCCGCGCGGCGTGGCGGGCGCAAGATCGTCGCCGTCGTCCTGGGCGGACGCACGGCCAAGAGCCGCGACAGTCACATGGCATCACTGATCAGCCGCCATCTTCCGAAGGCCCAAGCCGGCAAGGGCTATGCCGCGGCGGTCTTGGCCATGGTCATGAGGCCACCAGTGGTCGTCGCCTCCGCGGATCCGAGCCTTGGCACCACAGCGGTGGTCGATACGGCGGCGGCAGCCTTGCCCGAGGCGACGAACAGCGGGCACCTGATTCAAATTGGTGCGCTACCAAGCAGCGAAGCGGCCGAGAGAATGCTCAAGGAAGCCCAATCGACCTACAGCGGAATCCTCGCTGGACTTACGCCGGTGACGGAAACCTACAAGAACTTCGTCCGGGCTCGTTTCGCTGGCTTTGCTGATCGAGAGGCAGCCCGGGACGCGTGCGAGCAACTCCGAAAGCACGAGGTGCCGTGCCTGGCGCTGGAACTCTGAGGGACAGCATGCATGGCATTGGATAGCCTTCGCAGCTAGCACTGCCGACCAGACCACATTGTTTGAGGGTCCTGGAGGAAAAATCGGAAAGTGATCCGCACGGGCAGCGCCGCTGATAAATCTGGGGAGTCGTGCGGCATGAGCAACGTCAGGCCGTGAGACTGGATGCGCGCGTGCAAGAGCGGAACTCCGGATTTTCTCCGGGCGCTTGATTTCGGGCATATGTTGTTCTCGTCCTTCGGAACTCAGGCCCGCAATGGCTCTGCCGGTATTCATTCGCTGTTGCCCCGCTCCGCTCGCGGGTCGAGCGGAGCGGCCACAGGTGTGGTTCGCGGCAGCATCTGGTAGAGGCCCTGCTGCTCGGCCGGCGGAGAGGGGCGCGCCTTCATGCGCCAGAGGCCGAAGATCAGCGCAAATCCGCTGATCGCGGCCGTGAATGCGAACAGTCCTGCGCTTCCGACGAGCGTTACACTCACCGATGAGAGGAGCGGCCCAAGGGTTGCACCCGCAGAGTAGGCGAGGATCAGGCCACCGCTGGCGGAAACGCGTGCTGTAGCGTTCAGGTGATCGTTCATGTGCGCGACGCAAAGAGGATACAGGGCAAACGAGACGCCGCCGAAGATCAACGCAATCAGGTAGAATGCGGCACTGCGGAGATCGATCATGACCGCAGTACCGGCGCTGACTATTGCCGTCGCGCCGAGCACACCGACAATGACAAGTCGGCGGTCGAAGATATCGGAAAGGCGGCCGACAGGGAGCTGCAGGAGCACCCCGCCGAAAATGACGGCGCTCATGAACAGGCCAGTCTGTGAGAGGTCGAGACCGTTCTCGCGCGCAAAGACAGGTCCAAGGCTATAGAACGAGCCGAGGATCAGTCCGCTCACAACCGTACCAACCATTCCCAGCGGCGAAGCCTGGTAGAGGCGAAGGAAGCTGAGTCCCTGCACATGGGGCAGAGCAGGTGGAGCGACGCGGGTCAGGGCTACGGGAATCGCGGCGAAAGAAATCAGGATGGACACAAGGATGAAGAGCAGGAAGCCAGAAGCATCCTGCAAGTTCATGATGAATTGGCCTCCAGCCTGCCCCGAGTAGAGGCAGATCATGTAAAAGGCCAGAACCTTGCCTCGCGTCTCCTTTGTGGCGGTGTGATTCAGCCAGCTTTCGACACAGATGAACAGCCCTGCCATGCAGAAGCCTTCAGACAGGCGCAGAGCCCCCCAAAGCAGCGGATTGAAATGCAACGTGTAGACCAGGGCTATGCCCGAAAGAGCCGAGGCGAATGCGGTGAAAGCCCGGATATGGCCATAGCCGGTCACGATCCGGTAGGCGAAAAGGGAGCCGAGCGTCAGTCCCCCGAAATAGGACGCCATCACGAGCCCGATGACCGTGGGACTCGTCCCAGCGGCCTCCAATCGAACGCCAATGAGCGTGCCGAGAGGCCCGTTTCCCGCCATCAGAAGGAAGACGGCAAGAAGGAGAACAAGAACCGGACGGAGGATGCCGAGCATTGTCATTCCACCTCGGGGGCGAGGTGTCCTCGTGCTTGATCGCAGCACATCGATGTGATCATCACGGCCGACAACTTCATCAGCAAGTGCAAGCTACCAATGAGCGCAGCCAGTTAGGCACTTGAGCCATCCGAAGCTCTTGCCGATGCACATTGCATCGAAGAGATGGAGGTGCGGTTCTGTTCCGAGGGGCGGGCCAAGGTCGACAACTCCAAGATAACGACTGCGGAATCGAAGCGGGCTGGATCATTGATCGGCCCCTGCGAACGCCGTGAATTGGCGTGTGACACCGCGCTGGCTCTGCTCGATCACTGGCAAGATGGACAATGCGTCATGGCATGAAGGGATCCTGCATTGCTCGGATGCGAGCCCATCTGCGCAGGCCGAACGGAAAGCATAAGCCGTTGTGATTTAAACAAAAGGGCGTCTTCACGGCACACCAGCGCCGGGCCGCGTACACAAGGAATGAAGCCAATTCATGTCCAAGGGGTTGGCATTTCGAGCTGAGCGGTTTAGATAATGGATGATAACGATCACGATGTTCGTTGATCGATCCGCCGGATGCGAGTAGTCGATCTCTCACGAAGGTGCAGAGATATTGCCGCTTCCATTCTTACAACTGTTCTCCTGATCAAGAATTACACAATGGAGGCTGCCCCTAATCTATAAGACAGGGAAATGGGGTATTGATGATTATTGAAGACAGTACTGTGCGCAGTAACGGCGCAGCCGACATGGCTGCTGACAAGATCTCGTTGCGCAATGTGTTCAAGATCTTCGGCTCGGACGTCACAGGCGCGGTCGATCTGATCCGGGCAGGGCAGGGCAAGGACGCCGTTCAGGCGCAGACCCGCTGCACCATCGGGGTCAATGACGCCAGCTTCAGCATCCGAGAGGGTGAGATCTTCGTGGTCATGGGGCTTTCAGGCTCCGGGAAGTCGACCCTGCTGCGCCTGCTCAACCGACTGATCGAGCCGACACTCGGATCCGTTCTGGTCGATGGTCAAGATGTCACGCGCATGAGCAAGCGCGATCTGATCGAGCTTCGCCGGCGGGACATGAGCATGGTGTTCCAGAGCTTTGCGCTCCTGCCCAACCGCACTGTTCTCGGCAATGCCGCATTCGGCCTCGAAGTCGCGGGTATTGCTGAGGCAGAGCGCAATCGGAAGGCTCTTCAGGCTCTTGAAGCCGTCGGGTTGGACCGCTATGCGGCAAGCCGCCCGGACGAACTGTCCGGCGGCATGAAACAGCGCGTCGGCCTCGCCCGCGCACTCGCCAATGAACCGTCGATCCTTCTTATGGATGAGGCCTTTTCGGCTCTCGACCCTCTGATCCGTACCGAGATGCAGGACGAGTTGCTGCGGTTGCAGGCCGAGCACAGCCGTACCATCGTCTTCGTGAGCCATGACCTCGACGAGGCCATGCGCATTGGCGACCGGATCGCCATCATGCAGGATGGAGTCGTGGTGCAGGTGGGCACGCCGGAAGAAATCGTGATGAGCCCAGCCAACGATTACGTCCGTTCGTTCTTTCGCAATGTCGATGTCAGTCATGTCTTCCGCGCAGGCGACATTGCCCGCCATAGCCAAGTCACGCTGATCGACCGGGCAGGTCTCAGCGTGAACGCCGCACTCGAACGCATGCGCGCCCATGATCGCGACGTGGCCATCGTCATCGCCCGTGACAAGCGTTACCAGGGCATGGTCAGCGCGGATTCGCTCAATGAGGCGGTCCGTTCCGGTGGTCCGGATCCGTACCACAGCGCGTTTCTTCCTGGCATGGCCCCAATCGAAGCCGAAACGCCGCTGGCGCAGGTCATGGGTCGCGTTGCCGAGAGCCGCTGGCCCGTCCCGGTGGTGGATCCGAACGGCCGCTATCTCGGCGCCATCTCCAAATCGTCCCTCCTCATGACCCTCGACCGCGCCGGCTGAAGCCTGTCAACGCGGGAAGGAATCCTTCATGGCCTTTGATCTCAGCATCGGCGCTGGTGCCAGCGCAGCCGTCGAGTACATGCTCGACAACTTCTCCCCGGCTCTCGACGCTGTCGCGGATGGGATCGGCTTCTTCGCCGACGGCATTGAAGATGCATTGCTCTGGATACCGGCATGGGCCTTCATTGCCGCCGTCGTGCTCTTTGCGCTTTGGCGCGTCGGCTGGAGGTTTGCTCTCGGTTCCGGCGCGGCGCTTCTCCTCATCGTCGGCATGGGATTGTGGAAGGAAACCATCGAAACGCTTGCCTTGGTGATGGCTGCGACGGCCATCGCCATCACGATTGGGATCCCCCTCGGCATTCTCATGGCGCGCAGTTCCACGACCGCCGTCATCACCCGCCCTTTGCTCGATCTGATGCAGACGATGCCGGCGTTCGTCTACCTCATTCCAGCCGCCATGTTCTTTGGTCTTGGTGCGGTGCCCGGCACCATTGCGACCGTGATCTTCTCCATGCCGCCTGTTGTGCGCCTGACGGCATTGGGCCTGACTCAGGTGAACCGCGAGTTTGTCGAAGCCGGTCTCGCCTTCGGCTGTACGGACCGTCAGCTCCTGTTCAAGGTGCAGTTTCCTCTGGCGCTGCCATCCATCATGGCTGGCGTGAACCAGACCATCATGCTCGGGCTCTCGATGGTGGTGATCGCCTCGATGATTGGCGCCGGAGGATTGGGCAACACGGTGCTGACAGGCATTCAGCGCCTCGACGTGGGCTTGGGCTTCGAGGGCGGTCTCGCCGTCGTCATCCTGGCCATCATCCTCGACCGTCTGACGCAAAGCCTCTCACGACCGGCAGCGCTGCCATTCCGGCGGCCGGCTTCGCGCCGCGCCCCAGCTTTGCGCAGTTCTGCCGCCATGGAGACAGCGCCCGCCAAGGCAGGTGCCTGACGCCGGATGCTGATCCAGGATTCAAGGCCAGCTTCCGACACCCCCACGAGCTGAAAGGAGAACCCTATGCTCAAGACCTTCGCCCGGATCGCCCTCGCGGCGGCCCTGACCACAGGCCTTGCGGGCACGCTGCAAGCGCAGGAGGAGAAGAAACCAGTTAAAATCGGCTGGACCGCCTGGGCTGACGCGGAGTTCGTCACCAAGCTCGCCAAGAAGCTCATTGAGGACAATTACTCGCAGAAGGTCGAACTCGTACAGACCGATATTGCGCCGCAGTACCAGGGTGTCGCCAAGGGCGACATCGACGCCATGATGATGGCTTGGCTTCCTGAAACCCATAAGGACTACTGGGATCGTGTTGGGAACAAGGTTGTTCCTCTCGGCGTCCTCTACACCGATGCAAAGCTCGGCTGGGTCGTTCCGAGCTATGTCCCGGAAGACCAGATCGCGTCCATTGCTGATCTCGCGAAGCCTGAGGTGAAGGAGAAGCTTGATGGCAAGGTGCAAGGCATCGATCCGGGAGCTGGCCTCACTCGCCTGTCAAAGGAAGCGATCAAGACTTACGACCTGAGCGGCTATGATCTCACCACTGCCAGCGATGCCGCCATGGTGTCGGCCTTGGATCGCGCAATCCGCCGGAAGGAGTGGATCGTGGTAACGGGCTGGAGCCCCCATTGGATGTTCGGCAAGTACGAGCTGCGCTACCTTGCGGATCCAAAGAATGCGCTCGGTGGCGTCGAGCGGGTCTACGCGATTGGTCGCCAGGGCTTCCAGAGCGACTATCCGGAAGTTGCCCAGTTCCTGATGCGCATGCACCTTCCGCTCGACGAGCTTGAGGCCGCGATGTCCGACGCAAATGATGGCTCGGTCGACAAGGCGGTTGAGAATTACATCAGCGAGCACCCGGCACGCGTGAAATACTGGGTGACCGGAGAGATGGCCTCCGCGTCCTGATACTGAGCAACCAAGGCAGCACCGCCCAGATTTGCTTGGAAGCCATCAAGCCGCCGGAGAATCCTCCGGCGGCTTGATGCTGGAACGCGTACGCTTCAAGGAGATCATGAGAACGATTGAATGCTGCCTTCGGGGCTAAGACGTTCCTTTAAGAGCGAGGTGGGTCTGGTGCTGACAGGCCCGGGATGGCAGCACATGGTCCGCTTCGACTGGACGAGCAGACGTGCGTTGAAGGGACGGAATGTGAAATCTCGATCGGGTTCTCTTGAAAAGAGTTTGTTTGAGCAATGTTGGAGAGGAGACCCGAACGGGAAAGCTCTCGGTGGCAAACTCAACCGGCACAAAGTTCGTGTGGATCACCTATCTGTCTGTCGTAGCCCTCTGGGCCTTCAGGGCTTCTGAACGGAATCCAAGGTTGGCTTGGCCGAATCAGGAGCGGCTTCCTTGATGACGGCAATGGAGCCATCCGTCTCCAACACGACGGCCGCCACATCGGCGGCATCCGCTACCCCGTTCGAACGCAATGCCGCGAAAACCTCCTCGCGCGTGATCCGCTGTGCCCGCAGGGCACCGTCGAGGAATTGACCTTTGCGCATGAGCAAAGTCGGCTCGCTCTTGACCAATTCCTGGAACCAGGGTGAGCGGACAGATAACCAGGTGATCACAAATTGCAGGAACACCAGAAGCGCCATTGCCAGGATCCCCTCGGCCAAGGCCACCGACTTGCTCAGCAGCACGGTGGCGAGGGTGGAGCCGAGCGCCACCGTCACCACAAGGTCGAAGGCGTTCAGCTTGGTGAGCGTGCGCTTGCCGGAAATCCGGAGAATGAGAACCAGGGAAATGTAAGCCAGCGTGCCGACCGCAAGGACGCGCCCCAGCCCGGTCCACGAGTCAAAGAACATGGAGGTTTCCTTCCTTGGGGCTGGCCGTGACAGCCATTCGGGCCCGCTCGATCCGCATCAAAACGGCCTCACGGTCGCTCGGCGCGAGATGCGCCTCTTTGGCAGTCTCGGCCAGCTTGCCAAGGTGCCGTATCACCGTCTCCCGCAGCACCTCGGACCGAAGGCTCGGGGCGAGCTGGCCCAAGACATCCGCCATCCGGATCAGCACAGCCGGGATTGTGCTGGCCGCCTGGCGGATGGCATCGAACGCCGCATCGGCCAATCCCCGGATGTCCGAGCGCTGCGCGATCACCCGGACCTCACCGTCTTTGTCGCACAAGACGGCTGGTTGGAGCGAGCGTTGAAAAACCTCCTCCAACGCCGCACCGAGCTGGTTGATGACGGCGATGGCCGTGAAGGGATCATTGATCCCTGGCGAGAGGGCACGAAGGGCAATCTCAACCAGTTGGCGTAGGCTGTACTCCAGATCCTGGGCCGGGCTGCGCTCGGCTCCAAGCACGAAGGCGCCCTGGACGGTTTTGATCGCCTCAGGTCTCAGCGGTCGCGCGGCATGCACGACCACATGCTCGCCGTTCTTCAGTACGAAATGACCTGCCCGTACCTTCACTTGCAGCAGCGCCTGTTCACGGCAAGCGAGGGCGACAAGCGCGTCATAGTCGATCACCTGGATGTAGCCACTCCGGTGCAGGGACACAGCGCCGACCCGAGGTTGAAGCATGTCCGGCACGCTAGGCTCGGCCGCGTTGGCCCCGTCCGGCAGCATGTCGCGGATGTTGCTGTGCAGATCCTCCGCTACCTGGGCGACGATGTTGTCCGCGATGATCGAGCGGGCGACCTTGTGGACGTAGAACAGCAGGGCGAACAGGCAGACGATGGTGAGGACGCTGCCGATGGTCACGGCAATATGAGGAACCCCCTCCGGCCCGAGTGTCTCGTCCAGGCTGCGCAGCACCACCACCATGTAGAGGATGGTGCCGAGGAAAAGACCGAGCACGGTCTGGATCTGTCGGTCGGCCATGAACGTCGAGATCAGGCGTGGCCCGAGCTGGTTGGCCGCGAGCGTCAGGATGACGAATGTGACGGAGACGATGAGCGAGGTCATCGTCATCAATCCCGACAGCAGGCTTGATAGAAGCCCTCGGGCCGTGCTGGCGTCGCCGCTGTAGAGCCACCAATGCCCGCCATCTAAATCCGCCAGGAGATCGGCTCCGCCGGTGAGAAGCCAGAACGCGAGGACCAGCGCCATGGCGCTGAGGAGCAGCGGAACGATCCAGAGCTGCCCACGCAGGAGAGCAAGGATGTTGCGAACCCGGCTCATCGACCGCCTGCCGCGATGGAGAACCCACTGAGCAAAGAGGTCCGAACCAGGCGCGGGGACAACGGGACCGGGTTCCATTTGCAGGCGCCGCCAACGGCGGCCAGCATGGACGGGATGGTCTTACGCATCATCGGATCAAGCCCTGCGAGGTAGGTCTGTGGGCCAACGCTCCGGTCCAGCAGAGGTTCTCCAAGCCGGATGGCGGCAAGCGTGGCTGTAATGCGCCCTCATAGAGGAGTGGCGACAAAGCCCGGGAACTGCGCCGGGCTGGCAGCCTTCGCGCAGATCCCTTGCAGCAGGGGGTCGGGCCACTGAAGCTCTTGCCGAAGTGCGAAGTGTCAGCGCGAACGACTGACACCACGTGTCATCCGCCGGAAGTGGCAAGCGGCCCCTTCCAGCAGTCTCATACTCGTGAGACGCCGCCCATTCTTTGCTGAGGACAGGAATTGGCTTACCGCCAGTTGTAGATCGTTGCCGTGTCCAGCGGCCGCGCATAGCCGTAAGCGGGTCCGGCAAGGTAAGGTTTACGCCCACGAGACTGCGCGTGGTCGGCCTTGGCTGGCTCCCGCCGCTTGGCGGCTCTTGAGCGCTTCTCCTTCTGCGCCACGTTTGCAGGTTCGCTGTTCCTCACCACAATCCTGGTGCTCCCTAAGCCCTCCTTCCGCACGAGGGAGAAAAGGGTCTTTGCCTTCGAAGGGGCCAGGCGAATGCAGCCGTGCGAAGCGGGTGAACCGAGCCGCCGTGTTGCAGTGCTGCCATGGATGGCGTGACCGCGGTTCATGAAGAAGATTGAATGCGGCATGGGGGCGCCGTCGAATTCTTTGGAGGCATGATCCTCCTCCAGGCGAAAAGGTGTGAAGGAGCCAGACGGCGTCTCGTATCCTGACCGCCCGGTTGATACCTTCCAGGAATAAAGCGGCTGTCCGTCGACGGACACCGACATGCGCTGGGTGGCCTTGTTGACGGTAATCAAGACGTCCGCCTGCGTGGCTCCCGTGCCCGTAACCAGTAAACTCAAACACAAGGCAGCAAGCAGCCTCACAGGATGCATGGACAGGATCCTCAGGATGGTAGGGTGATTGTTGTCCTACAGACGTTCTAAGACAGGACGGAGTTCCGGATTCTGGTGAGGCCTCACGAAACCGTGTGGGACCCTCCATCTGACCGCCCTGACCCGAGGCCGAGGTAGGCTGATCGTCGTCCCCCGCCTGTACGGAGACTCTCATCCTTCGTTCGGGATCGCACTCCATGTCGCGGACGGCATCCCAAGGCTCGCATGGTGTGTGGCCCAAGTGCGTGACCGGGTTGCAGCGCCGGACCTGTTCGCCAGCAAGGATGGTTGTCTCCTGCACACATCCAGGAGACTGCCATGGTCAATGAACCTCAGAGCCATGAACCCGCCACCATGTCTGATGAGCGCTGGAATGCTCTGGAGGAGCTTGATGAGTGGCTGCGCACCCCCATGCTGGTGCTCAGCTTCCTCTGGCTCCTGCTTGTGGTGGTGGAACTGGTCTGGGGCACCTTCGATGTCCTGGAGACATTCGGCACCGTGATCTGGGTTGCCTTCCTGATAGAGTTCGCCATCCGGTTTGCGCTCGCCCCCGAAAAGGCGCCGTTCCTCAGCCGGAACTGGCTGACGGTCATCGCCCTCATCGTCCCGGCCTTCCGGCTCTTTCGCGCGTTTCCCCTTCTGCGCGCTGCCCGCGCCGCTCGCGGCCTTCGGCTGGTGCGCATTGTGGGAACGGCAAACCGGGGCATGAACGCCCTTCGAGCCAGTCTGAGCCGCCGCGGGCTCGGCTACGTTACAGGCCTGACCGTGCTGGTGGCTCTCCTGGGCGCCGGTGGCATGCTTGCTTTCGAGCCGGCATCCCAGGTCGACGGTGGGTTCGAAAGCTATGCCGACGCGCTTTGGTGGACCGGGATGCTGCTGGCCACCATGGGGTCTGAGTTCTGGCCGAAGACACCGGAGGGCCGCATCCTGTGCTTCCTTCTGGCGCTCTATGGCTTTGCCGTCTTCGGCTACATCACCGCGAGCTTTGCCTCCTTCTTCGTCGGTCGTGATGCGGCCTCCGATGACGGCGAGGTGGCCGGAGCAAAGGAGATTGCCGCTCTTCGAGCCGAGATCACTGCTCTGCGCCGGGATCTCCAGAGCGGAGTGCGGACATCCAACTTCTCCTCGAACTAGGAACAACAGCAAGTGCTCTCCGTTTTTGATCTCGTCGCAGTCCTTCTTGTCCTGACAGCCGTCTTCGGCTGGTTCAACCATGTCGTCATCCGGCTGCCGCACACCATCGGCCTCCTCGTCATGGGGCTTGTCGCGTCGTTGGTCCTGATCGGCGTCGAGTTTGTCCGGCCCGAGGAGCACCTCTACGAGGACTTGACGGTCCTGCTGCGCCAGGTCGACTTCAGGGCAACGGTGCTCAACGGACTGCTGGCCTTTCTGCTGTTTGCAGGCGCCCTCCATGTCGACCTCTCGCTGCTCAGGCGGCGGGCATGGCCCATCGGCATCATGGCGACGGCCGGCGTTGCAATCTCGACCACGATCATCGGTGTTGGGCTGTGGTGGATCTCCGGTGCCCTCGGGGTGCCTCTCCCCCTAACGTGGGCGCTTGTGTTTGGCGCCTTGATCAGCCCTACAGACCCGGTCGCGGTCCTCAGCACGCTCAAATCCGTGAAGGTGCCTGAGACGCTTGAGGCCGACATGTCCGGGGAATCCCTGTTTAACGACGGCGTCGGGGTGGTGGTGTTCACGGTCTTGCTCGCCATTGCCACGGGCGCCGGAGAGGGCGGGGCCAGCCCGGGCCATATCGCTGAGCTGTTCTTCGTCGAGGCCGTGGGTGGTGCGCTTCTCGGTTTCATGACCGGATACGTCGCCTACCGCTCGATGCGCGTGATCGACAACTATCCGCTGGAGACCTTGATCTCCTTGGCTGTCGCCGCAGGCACCTATGCGGTGGCGGCCAAGTTCCATATGAGCGGCCCTATCGCCGTGGTGGTGGCAGGCATCCTGATCGGCAATCGCGGCCCGCAGGATGCGATGAGCGAACTCACGCAGCGGTACGTGTTCGGGTTCTGGCAGCTCGTGGACGAGATCCTGAACTCCGTGCTCTTCCTTCTGATCGGGCTTGAGGTCCTGGTCGTCGGCTTCGATCCCGCCTTCGCCTGGCTCAGCCTTGCCAGCATCCCCCTTGTGCTTCTGGCGCGCCTGCTGGCGGTTGCCGTCCCGGTCCTGGCACTGCGGGTGCGGCAGAAGTTTGCGTCCGGTACAATCCCGGTTCTGACCTGGGGCGGCCTGCGGGGTGGAATTTCCATCGCGCTGGCCCTCTCCCTGCCGGACGTCGCCGAGAAGCCTGCCTTGTTGGCGGCAACCTATGCTGTGGTCGTATTCACAATCGTGGCCCAGGGACTTAGTTTGCGCGCCGTGGTGGAACGGGTCACATGAAGCCCGCCCTGGAGAGTTGCATGACACGCCTGATCCTTGAGCCTTTGAGCACCTACCGCTCTTACCCGCCGGAGGAGATGATCGCCCGGGCACAGGCCTTTTACGAGGACATCAGACGGAGGAGGACCGTGCGGGACTTCTCCGATAAGCCGGTCCCGCGGGAGGTGATCGAATATGCTCTCCTGGCTGCGGGCACGGCGCCATCCGGTGCCAATCTCCAGCCTTGGCATTTCACCGTGATCACCGATCCGAAGACGAAACGGCGCATCCGCGAGGAAGCGGAGGTCGAGGAGCGCGACTTCTACAACGGACGTGCCCCGCAGGAGTGGCTCGACGCCCTGGCGCCCCTGGGCACGGACGAGCACAAGGGGTTCCTGGAGACCGCCCCCGTGCTGATTGCCATCTTCGGGCAGCGGTCGAGCGAGGGGCCTGGCGGACGCAGGATCAAGAACTACTACGTGCCGGAGTCGGTGGGCATCGCCACCGGCTTCCTGATCGCCTCCCTGCATGCGGCAGGTATGGTCACACTCACCCACACCCCCAGCCCGATGGGCTTCTTGAACGAGATCTGCGGCCGTCCCGAGACGGAGAAGCCGTACATCCTCCTGGTTGTGGGTTATCCGGCGGAGGGCTGCACGGTCCCGGTCCACGGCGGGATCAAAAAGCCTCTGGAGAAGATCGCCTCCTGGCTGTGAAGATGCCGCGAGGAGCGGGGACCCTGCTCATCGGCTGGGGGATCAGCCATAGGCTCTCAGACGCGAGGCCTCCTCGCCCAGCTGGCCAAGAAGACGGCCTCGCCAGAGGGCCACAGGATCATCAGGCTCCAGCAGGGACACTTGGCTCACGCTGCGGGCCCACATGAAGGCACCCATCACGGTGAAATCCGCAAAGAGGGGAGCATCTCCGCCGAGATAGGGCTGGCTCTGCAGGGTTCGCCGCAGAGGCGCGAGAATGCGCTTCAGCTCCTTCAAGGTCTGAGGATGATCGGAGCAGAACTCCTCCAGGGTTGTCCCGAACCGCCTCTCCCGGCTCTCGCGGAAGTAGTCTTTGTCCTTCTCATGCAGGTGCGCATGGATGTCGCTCGCCAGCAGCCGGATGAGCGTGCCGTGCAGTACTGTGTCCGCCCAGTCCACATAGAAGCGCGACAGGGCCTGCCCGGCTGACCCGCCGAAGAGTGACGGCCGGTCCGGGTAGGCCTGTTCGAGATGGCAGGCGATGGCCCAGGAGTCGGAAATGACCGTATCCCCAGCCACCAGCACCGGCACCTTGTCCTGCCCGGAAAAGGCGATCACGTCCTTGTCGGTGAAGCGACAGGCGATGGTCTCGAAATCAAGTCCCTTGTGCCGGAGGGCATAGCGGATCCGCCAGCAGTAGGGGCTGAAGCGCCGGTCGTCCTCGGCCCCTGCGAGTTCGTAGAGCTTGATCGTCATGCCTGGAGATCCACTTAGCGTTCGGCTGAACAAGGACGTTACCGTGCCATGCGGGAAACTGCCAAGGAGGGTAGGGATGATCGAGCTGTACTATTGGCCCACCCCGAACGGGCACAAGATCACGATGTTCCTGGAGGAGGCGGACTTACCCTATGAGATCCGCCCGGTGGATATCAGCGCCGGTGACCAGTTCAAGCCCGATTTCCTGACGATCTCGCCCAACAACCGCATGCCGGCCATCGTGGACCACGAGCCGTCCGGAGGCGGAGAGCCCGTGTCGGTGTTCGAATCGGGGGCGATCCTGGTGTATCTGGCCGAGAAGACCAAGCGCTTTCTGCCAACGGATCTGCGCGGCCGGAAAGCCGTCCTGGAATGGCTGTTCTGGCAGGTGGGCGGCCTTGGGCCGATGGCCGGGCAGAACCATCACTTCGTGCAGTATGCCCCTGAGACAATCCCGTATGCCATCAACCGCTACGTGAACGAGACGAACCGCCTCTATGGCGTGCTCGACCGGCAACTTGCCGGGCGCGATTACATTGCGGGCGAATACTCGATAGCCGACGTGGCCTGTTATCCCTGGACCGTGTCCCATGAGCGGCAGCAGCAGAACCTGGATGAGTTCCCGAACCTGAAAGGCTGGTTTGAACGGGTGCGGGAGCGTCCCGCCACCGGACGCGCTTATCAAAAGGGCGAGCCGTACATGAACCGTCCGGCCGTGACGGAAGAAGGCAAGAAAATCCTGTTCGGGCAAACCGCAGGCAGCCTGAATCGGTAGGCCAAATCGCATCGTCAGGCCATGCCTCAAGGATGGCTCAGGGAGCCCCCATCAATGCAAGCCTCGCCAGCTCGGTTGCTGCCCGACGAACCTCGTCATCGGCATAGTCGGTTGCATTCGTCTGAGCGGGCGAGGCCGTCGGCTCCAGGAGGTGGTCGCCCTCGATGGGAAAGGTGTAGGATCGGCCATCCGGCGTGAAGGTCACGATGAGGCTTCCCTCACCGCGCTCCAGCCGAAAGTCGTCGGTTTTCGGAGTCGGCATCTCTCACCTCCTGGATCAAGGTGGGGCGGCCATCGCCGTCAGGAATTGGGATCCCTAGGAAGCCATGCTCCGGAGGGCCTCCTGGCAAGCCTGTTCGCAGCGGCGGCAGGACTCGGCGCAGATGCGGCAGTGCTCGTGCATTCTGGCGTGACGCTCACATTCGTCGCCGCACAGGCGACAGGCGGTGGCACAGGCTTCCAGCATGCGGCGGATGACCTCCTCGTTCGATCCCGTCCGGCGGGTGGCCACGGACCCGGTGGCGGCGCAGACGTCGGCACAATCGAGGTTCAGGCGGATGCACTGGGTCAACTGCTGCACCATGCCCTCACCCAGGCAGGCGTCCGCGCAGGAGGTGCAGATCTGGGCACAGGAGTAGCACTCCTCAATGCAGCGGATGAGAGCCTCGTTGGTGTTTCCCTTCACATGGGGGTGTGTGCTGATCATCTCATGGGCGCGCATGGCCATTCTCCTCGGGCTGTGGACTGGTCTGTGGCGGGTGTGGCTCTGCCGGGATCCAGACGCCGACCGAGTGCCGCTGCCCCAGATGGCGACGGCGGCGGCTCCGGCGAGCGCACCGGCGAGAGCACCCAGCAGGACCTTGGTTGAAAGGCTGCCGCGGCTCTGCATGAGGGATGCAGGACGACGCCAGGGATCGTGCATGGCTTCGCTCCCGGGGGAGCCTTCCCCCTGGTGTGACGACGACTGTAGGTGTCCTGGCTCGGCCACGCCGAGCATTAGAGGGCGTGACGCGGTCGCCGAGGCAACATGCGGAGGAGGATATGGTTCCTGGTTTAGGCTGCGGCCTTGCGCGTTACGCGACATCACGGTGTCATCTCGTCATGCCGGGATCGGAGGAGAGGCAGGGGTAAAGCCTTATTCGTCCCTTCTGCCCCAGCTTAGCTTCTCCGGCGGAGCGCTGGGGCCGCCGAGCCAATGGAACTTGGCAAGAGACGTTCCGTTGAGGATCGAAGGGCCGCATCGAGGCACACGGCGCATCGGCCCTGCCCTTGCATTCGCGATGCCGATTACGCGGGCGCACAGGGATCAGCGCTCGTCAGGTTGCACCATGGGCACGGAACTCAGCCATCTGCCGGCTCACCGCTCCGCCGTTCAGCGGGCGGCGCAGCTGGCGGCGGGCGTTGTCGATGCCACCGACGCCATCGAGCAGACGCTGACCGCTGTCGAAGCCTGCGATGATCCGGCCATCTTCACGCTGACAACACCTGAGCGGGCCCGCGCGGCAGCGCGAGCTGCCTGCGCCCGGCAGCGGGACGGGCGCTCCCTCGGATGGCTCGACGGCGTGCCTGTCGCGTGGAAAGACCTGTTCGATCTCTCGGGCCTGCCCACGACAGCAGGATCCCGCCTGCTCGCGGATGCTCCGTCAGCAACGGCCGACGCCGCCATCGTCA